>Ga0180732_1001416_pt1 | contig 14907 bp, 26 predicted proteins | sample KR11_01MetaG_FD_148674 | JGI IMG/M metagenome (GOLD analysis project Ga0180732, IMG submission 148674) | Groundwater microbial communities from the Olkiluoto Island deep subsurface site, Finland - KR11_0.1 MetaG | ecosystem: Environmental > Aquatic > Deep subsurface > Groundwater | place...
AAAACTCATCCTATCATTCCTTATCCTTATAAATTGTATAAACCTTAACGCCAACACACCTTTGACAGTAAAAGACAAAGATGCTCAATGGATGTTTACTGACCTGTATTATAAAATAAATAAACTTTCCGGCAGAACAACAATAATAGAGAAAGTACCTGTTATTCTAGGCAGTATCTATGCGAGGGATGTTCTTACCGAAAACATAAATAATTTACAATCCGGTAATGTCCAGGACACGCTTTCTGAGATAGACGATGAGAAACTATCAAGGATAGGCACACACCCGCTAAAATATAGAACAATAGAAGACGCAAATATCTTTTGGAAAAACAGTAAATTGAAAATATCAACTGAAACAGCAGACCCTGATTATTCTTTACAAACAGAAAAAGGCGAAGTAAGGTTTAATGGATATAATAACAAATATGTTTATTGGAAAAATACAGGGACAGATATAGCAACCCAACCAACATCGTGGGAAGATGTCCCGGATGGCGGTAATGGAGATATAAATTTAGACATAGATGCTTATGAAGGGAATATTGCGTGGGTTACTATACAGTGGGGGGGCGGACATAATTTATGGGCTTTACCAGCATTTACTGCACCGACGACTGGAAGCACAGTTACTATTTCCTGCTGGATAAAACGCAACTACAACGAACAATACGGTGCAACTGATATGTGTAGGATGTATCTCTACAATGTTACAACTGCTCAATCAGTACCCGGTTCTACAGATTTTATAATAAACGGTATGAAACCTGGCGAGTGGGTTCAGTCACAACTTAGTTGTTATATATTCGCTGGACATACTTACCGGTGGGGATTTTTTCAAAGGATAGGATATATAGATGGCAAACCACCTTCCTATTACACCAAAGTAGTAAATTTCTCAAATTTTGGAATAAACATCAGCACAGCCGGTTATACTGATTCTAAATTAGTTGTTAATGCCGATTTGCAGATTACAGGCAAAACAGAAATAAATAAATATCTTGTCGTTCACGATACTTTTACTGTTTTAAATTGGGCTAAATTTTTATCTTCAACAACAACATCTGGTTATGCTACATTTCAATCATCTGTTATTGTTAATCAAAGTTTAGTAGTAAAAGGAACGATGACTGTTGACAAGATGATCCATTGCTCTTCAATAACACCGACAGGTACAGTTGATGGTTATGATATATCAAAACAATTTACGGATGTAGTAACAAGCACAAATGCATTATATACAGCGATACAATCCACAAGAACAGCGTTATTGGATGTTATAACATCAAGTTACACATCTAACTACACAGCGATTCAATCAACCTGGACAGCATTAACCAATATGGACAACGAAATAAAACTTTCAACAGGCACTAATTATACAGCAATACAAGATACATTCACTTACCTAAACACATATAAACTTGATAATTCATCAGCAACAGCAACTTATGTAAATAAAACAAATCCTGCGTTTACTGGCGATTTAACTTCTGCATTTCAAATAATAGGTTCAACAATGGGCAATGCAACAACACGATTAAAGGGTATAGGAACTGATATAACAGGTATTTCTGCTGGAAGTGTAGATGATAGTAAATACTTTCAAAATCCTGCAACTTCTACTCTTAATATGATAAATTACAATATAAATATGTTTGGTAATAATGGTAATAATCTTGTTGGAAATCATATTATAAATATAGGAAGTATGACAGCAAATGGCAGATTATTTATTACAGGAAGAACATTGAACGGATTAAATCCTGCTTCACGAATAGATTTAGATAATCAAGCAGGTTATAGTGGGACTTCATATCCATATTTAAGATGTCTTTATGGAAGTAATAGTGATGGCGTTGGTGGAGGAGCAGAACTTAATCTGTATTATAGATCAGGTGGTGGAATAGTTATGGATACTGATGCTTCTTTTGGCACTGGAAGTATATATCTCAAAACAACTCGGTTAGGTATTGGTGTAAATCCTTCTTCAGAGCGATTAGAGGTAAATGGTAATATATCTGTCACAGGGACTGTTGATGGTAGAGATGTATCCGCTGACGGAACGAAACTTGATAATGTGGTATTTTCAACAGGTACATTACGAAACGAAACAATCACATCTACGGCTTCGTTAGTTACAGATATAGCACAGGTACAAACTAACCTTAATACAACGAATATTTCAACAGGCATTATAAATAATAGATTTGTTAATTATGTAGATACATTTACCTGGCAAAATATTGCTTCCTCAAAAACCATTATTTTATTACAAGTGTCAAGTCAAACTCCATCTCTTATATTAACTGATGTTGATGATGGAAATTCTGCTATTTTTAGTAGGACAGATTCAAGTGGCGAGGCGAAGATAACCAATGTGGTTTATAAAACAGGTGGAGCTGGAACTGTTGGGAATCCAGCTGTGACAGGAACTGGTGCGTTAGGGTCAGGATATACAGCCTTTGATATTACTAATTCTGCAACTGTTACAGGTTCACTGTACAGGGCTCAAATTTATGTGACTGTTGCAGGGACTGGTAAAGTAAAGGTTTTCCGTGACGGTGGGACAAATTGGATTTTTGTAGGAGAAACCGAAACACTTACTGTTGGTGCTGGATTAAACGATAAAACTTTTTCTACACCTATTGATATAACAATAGGTGATTATATAGGCTGGTATTCTGGGGATACGACTTTCAAGTATACTTACACTAGCGAATTTTATGGTCATTATAAAGCAACAGATATTACTGCCAACTCTACAAAAGCAACCTGGTATGGAGGTACATTTGGTTGGTCTATTTTAGGATTTATTGATGTAGCAGGCGAAGATTTAACACGAACAATGATTGGTTCAAGAGATTCAGCGACTACTATGGCAGGTATTGTAGATGTTGGAGATAGGACTAATAATGATAATGAACTTTATCTGTGGGGAACTACTTCACTACAGGGGGCGTGGAATATGGTTTCTTCCGGGAAAATATACGATGATGCATATTTAGGGCTCGGGAATGATTCTGATGCAATTTTAGAATATTCAACTGCTGGTAATGATTATTTTAACATACGAAATTTAGCAGATGGTAGTAGTGCTAATTCTGGATTTATTATATTTACATCACAAATTGATAAAGACTGGGGTAATCCTACCTATAACGATCCAGTAGTTAGAGTAGTATCTGGATTAACTGATACTAATAAATGGATACAATTTTTATCAACCCGTGGAGCAACTGGTTATAGTTTAATAGAAACAGCACAGGACTTGAATATAGTAGCAAACGGTGGCAATGTAATAGTGTCATCATCACCACAAATGGGTAGTATAGCAACTGGCACACAATTTGCTGTCTATGGTTCAACTACTGCAGCGAATTTAGTATTGTTTAGTACTTCATCATCAAACGGTCATTATAATTTCAAAGTATCAACTATTGGTATTACTTCAATAAACACAGATTTACAGGTAACACGCACGATAACAGCATCGTCAATGTCTTTAACAGGGACAGGCTCATATTCATTAACAACATCATCAGGCATTAGCGTAGGTGAATCTTTAGATGTAACAGGTTATACTAAATTAGGTGCTAATGCACCAGCAACACAGAAAATTATATTGTCTACAATGACAGCAAATACGGAAGGCGGCTTTACAGATACTGCGCATGGATTAACACCATCAAAAATAATATCGTTTACTGTCCAAGTAGATGCAGCAACATCGGCATATTATCAACCAGAGTATACTGCAACTGTAGGTTATCAATATCACGCTAGATGTGCTTTTGATATTTTTCGTATTCAAAATCACGCTACCAATTCAGAAAATATATTAAATGTGCCAGTAACAATTTTAATTGAATATATTGAATAGGAGGAATTATGAAAAAGATTATTTGTGTTTTATTATTAAGTGTTTTTTTAATGCCTGTAAAGTTAAGTAGTGGCACCCTGGAACGGGAAAAATTAGACACTATTTCAGCGAAATTAAGTAAAATGAAATATTGCTATGACCTGTATGTAGCGGGTAAAATAACAACAACAGATAGCCACGAATTTATTTTAACTGCAGACCAGAAAGTAGAATTAGTAAACAAATACAATACATTGAAAGCTGAAGTTAAAAAATTGGTGAATGGTTTATGATTAAACTCTGGCACTATGTCTGTATAATAACAATATTCTACAAGGAGTAACCTATGAAAAAAAGTATTTCTTATGAACTTAATAAAAGCAACAATACATTAATTATTGTAGCCATTAAGGAAAACGAAGTTAATGACGAAAGCAAGATAGTTAAAGAGTTGTATGGTGTTATTAATGGTAACATAACACTATTAAAAACCATTGATGGCACTTATACACCGAGACAAATAATAGAGGAAAAACTTGTATTTGTTGACGAAAAATAATTATGGAATTTTATAAAATATTTTGTATAATAGGTATTTTAGGAATTATTGCAATGTTCATATGGACATACCTAGACAATAAAAAAAGGGGACAATAGAGAAATGGACAAAGAAATAGAAATTATATTAAACAGGCACGAAATAGACATAAAAGAAAACAAACAATATTTACATGCTGTTAAAGAAATCAATATCGGGTTTCAAAAAGATATACTTATAAAGATGGACGAGATAAAAGAAGGTATATCTGAATTGAAAGTAATTACTGCGGTTGTTCGTACTAAAAACGACTCTTTACAAGCGGAAGTAACGGAACATAAAACCATCCACAGCAAAGCACTTGACGGTCATTTGCTTGATCACCGTTGGAGCAATACATATATAGTAGCAATAGCCACATTTTTCAGCACGATAATAATGTTTATAGTAAATTATTTTAGGAAAAATCAATGATATTTATGAAAGAATTGTTATCTTATTTTATTGAAAGCGGGAAATGGTATTTAATACCTATAGTTTTTTTAATGTTTTTGGTTTCGTTGTTAATTGTAAGAAAAACAAAAGGATGTTAAATGAAAAAGATATTGTTTGTTTTATTGATTTTTATGTATTCAATTTGTAATGCTTTATATATCATGAAAGACGATGAATTTGATAAATTGAGAGAATTAACATATAAAATACAGTATCAAAATGATATAAAGATTGAAATGTTAAGATTACAAAGTGTTATTAGAGAAAGAAAATACATAGATACAAAAGATACACGGAGTTTTGAAGATGAATTAAGTATTTTGAAAGGTAGAATTGATTTATTAGAAAGCCAATTAAAGGGCTTTATGGAAATAAAGAAGTAAGGGAGTAAAGGAGGGTATATGGACATACAGTCAGTATTGTCAGTATTGGGTTTAGGAACGATGGGCGGGAAAATGGCGTGGTTAATAGGTATTCTTATTGCCATTTACAAATGGTATATAAAGAATAAAGACCGCATTCACGCTATAATTCTTCGGATAGAAAAGGAAAAAACAGATGAACTTGGCTGGACTAATGAAGAAAAAGAGCAGTTAGTAGTAGATATATTCTTTAAAGAAGTTTATCCTATATTACCCGCCTGGATTAGATTGATACCGTTTAGAAAAAGTATAATTGAAAAACTCATAAGGAATATAGTTAAAAAGATATGCGGTAAAGCAAAAGAAGTTAAAGAAGCGGTAAAGATAGCGATAGCAAAATCATAATAACTGGAGGGTTTATGAAGAAATTGTTTTTAGTATTTGTATTGTTTGTTTGTATGGTTTCTGTTTGTAGAAGTCAAGGTCTGACAGAGGACTCTTCCGGGAAAAAGGACTTGGAAACTACTGTTTTTCACGATTTCAAGCGTAGTCAATTAATAGAACCCTCTTTTACACTCGGGATACAGGACTTAAAAATTGCTACTTTTTACGATTTCAGGCGTAGTCAATTACTCATAGGCGGGATATTAAGTATTGCTGAATATAAACAATTAATCTCACTTGATGTAGGTCTAATAACACAAATATCAACAAGCAGAGTGTTCATTTTTGGAACTGGAATAAATCTGTTTGAATTATTTAGACGAAGTTTTAACTGGACTTATAAACTTAAAGAACCGTTGACAACAGGAATTTGGTTAGGAAAATCCATTGAAAAACGGGATACTTATTCTGGGATATATACCGGGTTTGAATTAAAATTTTAAATAATGCCACTGTTTTTCAAAGCCATTTGCAAATATCTGATACGATTAAATGGGCTTATTGGAAAACACTGGCAGAAAACAAATGAAACAAAATATATTAGATTACGTAATATCACCTGACCTTATAAAGTTAGAGTATCTTTCTATTTTATTAGCAGTCGTGATAATAATATTTTTAGTTATAGCGATATGGATAATGATGACAAAAAAAATATGAAAATATCTGAAGTATGTAAGGATTGTGTGGTAGAAAAATGCGTGTATAAATCTCCTTATATATATAATTGTAAGAAGAAAAAAACTAAATGATACAAATATTTTTAGAAGAAGTTAATTGTCCTGTTTGTAAAGAAAAAACAAGAGAATTGTATAATAGTAAATGTCAGCAATGTGATAAGAAGGAAAAGGAAGAATGAAAAAACTATGGCAGAAGATTGGCAGATTTGTTGTCACTGTGGGTATTATTTCAATATACAAGAAATTGGCGGGATTTATTTGCTCAATGGTAAAGAAGCAGGAAAACTGTGTAAAGGATGCAGACCAAAGCCAGAACCTACCGAAAACAGACCAAAATCTCAAAAGTAATGCAGATTTACCAAAAAACGAACCTGTTGAAGATAAAAAAACAAACCAAGTAGAACAGAATGCCACCAAACACACAGAAACCGCTCAAATTTCAATTATTCCTCAAATAACGAACAATACATTAAAAGTGCCTGTTTTACCAGAAAACAAGGAAAATCAGTTTATTAAGGCATTAAAACTTGTAGTTGTTAACAAATACGATCCAATTATCATATATTGTCACGCATACCACGAAACAAACAATTTTAAGTCGCTTATAGGTGATTTTAATTATTTTGGATTAAAATGCCCATCTCTAATACCACCGTCACCGGAAATCGGGTGGAAAGGTAAAAGTATTTTAAAAACCACACACGAAACAACAAATGGAGTATCAAAAAAGATAAACGATTGGTTTTGTGATTTTGAAACTGCTGATGACTGTTTAATTTTTTATATGTATCAGATAAAAAGGTTATATTATAATTCTTATGAGAATAGGAAAAATGCAACATTATTTTTTTACTGGTTGACAAGAGACAAGAACAGATTTGCCACTGATTTAACTTATACGGATAAACTTATAAAACTTTATGCAGACCTTAAAGTAAATGGAATTGAACAGAAATTACTTGACATTTCTAAAAACATTTAATATAATAAAACCATGAGAGAAAGCGACTTGAAAAAACAAATTTTACAAGGTCTTCAATATCGTGGTATTTATTGCTGGGTTAATCAAACTGTCGGAGTTTGGAATAAAAAGACACAAGGATATTACAAGTCAGGTAAAAAAGGTGTAGGAGACATACTTGGCTTATTACCTAAAACCGGGCAGTTTTTATGTATAGAAGTAAAAGTAAAACCTAATGTGCAAACTATTGAACAAAAATACTTTGAAGAAGATATAAAAAAGAATAATGGTGTTTATATACTTGCTTACAATTGGGAAACTGTGGATGAATTTTTATTATCGGTAAAATAAATAATCTTACTTACCTACAAAAAAAATAATTTACAAAATAAAGAAAACACTTGACAAGTTTTATATAATTTGGTATAGTATAGGAAAGCAGGGAAAAGAAAATGAAATTCGGAAACAAGGAGATGACAAGTGAAACAAGGAACTGTAAAAATTATCAGAACTAACTTTGTAAATATATTACAAGGTTTTTTTATTATATGCGGAAGGATATCGGAGTTACTTCCTTGTTTCCTCGCTATCCTCTCCGCTTTTTTTTATATGCGTATGCGGATGGTGTGATAGGGAGGTTGAGACCCTATTGCACCACCGCTTTTTTATAGGAGGATTAAATGAAATGTAAAGATAAAAAAGAAGCATTGGCAATTTTAATGACAGAAAAGGAAAGATTAGACAATGAAATAATGAATTTAATAAATAAGTATAGTTTTGATTTTCAATTTGATAATAAAGATTTTATGCTTATTCATTTAGTAAAATTGATACAGCATAAAATAAACAAAAAAAAATACAACAAATGTAAGGAAAATTCAGATGTGTTCAAGATATTGTCTTGGGATAAAAACAGTATAGAGGAGTTTTGTAAATGAAATACACTATTGAACAGGAAACGAAAAAATACACACTAACTAATACCAAAGATGGCTTAGTTTACATAACAAACGAACTATGTGAGGCAAAGGTTATAAACAAAGAGCGGTTATATGTTTTAATTGATTGTTTATTTAAGGAGTAAATATGGAATTGAGACAAAATCAAATTGAACCAACAAAAATAGGAATTGAATATTTCAGAGAAACAAAACCTGTTCCCTCAATCATTGTTGCACCGACAGCGTTCGGAAAATCAATCCTTATAGCAAAAATAGCTGAATCAATAAAAGAAAATTTATTAATACTACAACCATCAAAGGAATTATTAGAACAAAATTTAACAAAATATATTGCACTTGGTGGGACTGCGTCAGTTTATTCTGCGTCTCTAAATTCTAAAAAAATTACTCAAGTCACGTATGCGACAATCGGTTCAATCAAAAATATTGGAAGTCGTTTTAAGGAGTTAGGTTTTACTAAAATGATTATTGATGAGTGCCATTTTTACCCTCGCAATGCGGACAGTATGATAGGCAAATTTTTAAAAGAAAGCAATATCACACATTGCCTAGGTTTAACAGCTACACCCCTAAAACTGCAAACTAATTTTGATATTAACGGTAACGCTTTTTCTAAACTGCAGATGTTAACCAGCCACAGTAAAAAAGGTAGATTTTTCAGAGAAATTATATCCATATCACAAATATCAGAAATGGTTGAATTGGGATTTTGGACAAAACTCGAATACGAACAATACGATTTTGATGGTAGTAAATTAGTTTATAACTCCACCAAGGCGGATTTTACTGAAGAGTCATTAGATTTAACTTATGAATCAAATTCTATGGATGAAAAAATAATAAAAAAAATAAACGAATTGTCGGACAGGAAAAATATTATTGTGTTTGTTCCGAGTGTTGCTAATGCAATAAATTTAGCAAGGAATACTCCTAATTCGATTGCTATTTATGGAGATATGAATAAAAAGGAAAGAGAAATCGCAGTTAAAAATTTCAAGTTAGGTATTATTAAAATCATATTCAATGTAAATGTTTTGTCAATCGGATTTGACCATCCTGAGATTGATGCTATTATTTGTGCAAGACCGACGGCATCGCTAGCATGGTTTTATCAAGCCCTCGGTAGAGGAACAAGAATATCACCCAACAAAAAAGATTGCTTGATTGTTGATTTTTCTGGTAATGTAAAAAAATTTGGTAAGATAGAAAAACTTTATTACAAAAAAGAAAACACCTGGAAACTCTACGGTGAAAACAATATATTGTTAAGTGGTATCCCATTGCACGAGATAGGAGAACATATTTACTGCCATCAAAATCGTATTGTTCATACACAACTTGATATTAAAAATTTTGTTATGCCCTTTGGGAAATACAAAAATGAGCATATTTCAAAAGTGCCAACCGGGTATATTCAATGGATGTTAAAAGAATTTACATGGACAAAATATAATAAAAACTTGAAGGATGTTTTGGAAATGAAAATAAAAAATGTTTAATGAAAAGATTTTACTTGACAAAATATTATAATATGTTATAATTGGTTTTAGTAGTAAAAAGGAATAAGGCAATTATGAAAAACGATAATAAAAAAACGATAACGGAAGCAATAACATTTTTTATAAAATTTGTTGGTTGCTATTTTTATTTATTAAAAACATTTATGGGTAGGGTGTGCAAGGTTTTAATTATCGTTAATTCCTGCCATCCTACCCCTTTTTTATGGGAGTTTGTTTATGCCGACAGGATTTTATATTAGGACAAAACCAGCTTGGAATAAAAATAAACGATTGTCAGAAGAAACAAGACAAAAGATGAGTATGGCAAAAATAGGTAAAAAACGACCACCTTTTACTGAAGAACACAAAAGAAAAATAGGATTAAGTAGCAAAGGCAGACATTATTCCAAAGAAACAAAACTAAAAATGAGCGTAGCACAGTTAGGAAGAAAACATTCACCACGTACAGAAGAAACGAAACGTAAAATTAGTTTAGCAAATAAAGGAAGAAAACATTCACCACGTACAGAAGAAACAAAAAGAAAAATAAGTTTATCACATAAAGGTTCAAAAAGTTACTTATGGAAAGGTGGTATAACACCAATATTAAAAAAAATAAGAAATAGCACAAAATATAATGAATGGCGACAAAGTATTTATATAAGAGATGATTTTACTTGTCAAATCTGTGGTGAAAAAGGAGGAAGATTAAATGCACATCATAAGAATAAATCTTTTTCAGAACTTATTGAAGAAGTTAGTCAAAATTTACCACTTATGGACTTATATGAAGGTGCAATGTTATATACTCCATTTTGGAATATGAAAAATGGAATAACATTATGTAAAAAATGTCATTATACTCACTAAAGGAGGTAATATGAAAATATATGATGTTGTATATCGTATAAAGGAAGGAATATTGTTTGCAGATAAATTTGGGATGACATGTATTTTTGACAATACAGAAAAAAAATTTTGCAGTATATTTTGTCCTGCATTTGAAATAAATGAAAAGGAAAACTATGTTATATTATATTGCTGTAAAAGAAAAATTAAAATAGAAAAGATTGATTGATAAAATGGCTAATCCGCAGACATCAGATGGTTTTACAAGAATTGCAAATGATATATTAGAAGCACTTTGTCATATTAGAATAAATGGTGAAGCAAGACAAGTGTTAGATTGTATTTTTAGACAAACATACGGTTTTAATAAAACAGTAGAAATTATAACATTAGGTAAAATATCTGTTATGACTGGATTGAGAAAAAGCACTATAATAAAGGCAAGAAAGAAGTTAATATCTATGAATTTGATTACCCAAAAAGGAAACGATAAATACTCTTTTCAGAAGGACTTTGATGTTTGGAAACCGTTACCCAAAAAGGAAAAGTTACCCAAAAAGGAAACGATTGTTACCCAAAAAGGAAATTTACCGTTACCCAAAAAGGAAATTTCTACTGACGAGCCTAAAGACATGATCAAAGACATGATCAAAGACATAGGTGATTTTTCGGTATTTAAGATAACACCAGAACAAACAAACCTATTAAATACAGGATTTGAACACTACAAGGATATGCGTAAAAAGATAAAAAAACCTCTTACTGGCTATGCCTGTAGATTGGCTATAAAAAAACTACATAGGTTATCTAATGGAAATGTTGGTGTTGCTATAAACATTTTGAATGAAAGCATAATGGGAAGTTGGCAGGGATTATTTCCGCTGAAAACTGAAAAATGGACAAAACCACAGAAACCTGAGGAGGATTTATCTCCAGAAGCACAACAAACACACATGGAAATAGAACGGATTGATAAAGAAAGAAAACAAAAGGAGCAAGAAAATGGAACTGATGCCACAATCGTATGAATGCGAGGTAGCGTTATTAGGTTGTATTATAGAAAACAATTCTATTTTAACAAATGCAATGGCAGAATTAGATTCAGAGTATTTTTATAACAATAATTGTAAGAAGCACTATAAATATTTTACTGAGCAATACAAACTAAATAAAAAGTTTGATATAGTTGTTTTAACAGATGAATTTCCTGATGAAAGGATGGATTTTGCTAATTACTTTGATAATGCTAATGTTGATATGGCAGATTACTACATAAAAATTATAAAAGAAACATCATTAAAAAGAAAAATAATAGAATTTTGTTATAAAGCACAAGAAAAGTCAAACATACCATTTTCAGAATTTATAATGGAGATAAACAATAATCTAGATGAACTTGCTGAATTACAAACAAAAAAGAAGGATTTTAATTTAAAACAGGATTTAGAGGATGCTTTATCTGAATTGGAAGAGAAAAGCAAAATGGTGGGGTATGAGTTGCCGACAGGATTTACAGAACTTGACGATATGCTTGGTGGCTTGCACAGAAGACGACTTGTAACTTTGGGAGCGAAATCGGGATATGGAAAGACATCATTTTTAGTATCACTTACAAATAATTTAATTAAAAAAAATAAAAAAGTATTGTTTTTGTCATTAGAAATGGCGAAAGAAGAAATATATTACAGATTATTTACTATTAGAACAGAAATAAATAATAAAAAAATATTGATACCTAAACTTTTAACTCTAATTGATTGGCAGAATTTAACTAAAGAACAGGGTATTATGAACACAGAGCCGCTCGTTGTTATAGATAGCGATTATGATGTGGCAAATATATCTTTAGAAATAGAAAAACACAAGCCAGATGTAGTTATAATTGATTTTTTACAACACATGAAATTTAAGTCGCAGGAATTACAAAACTTTGCTTTATTTTTATCAAGAACTTGTAGGGATTTAAAAGCAATTTCAAAAAGATATAAGGTAGCAATAGTTATAGGTTCTCAGTTAAATAAAGAATTGGAACTTAAGGCGTCAGGAGGTATTTTAGAAAATTCAGACATAGTATTGAAGTTAGTTTGGAAATTCAGGGACATAGAAGACGAAGATAAAAAAGTGTTTATTGATGAAAGACAAATTGAAGTTGCTATAAAAAAGAATAGAGGCGGTAAGTTAGGTAAAGTTAGTTTATTATTTGAACCAGAATACACGAGTTTCAAAAATTGGAAATAGGGAGGTGATATAAAATGAAATGTGCAATGTTTTTAGAATGTGTTGGCATCGAGGACAGGATAAACGATTGGTTATCAGAACACGAAAACATTAATATAATGTTTGTTAATCAAACGGAAACAAAGGCGATGGAGTCAAGAGTTATAATTTTCTACGAGGACGAAGTTAAGGCAGAGAAATATTTTGCTAATGATGATATTGACAGGGAACTTGCGGAATTAAAAAAACGAAAAGAGATTGAAAATGAAACTATCTTTTAACAGTTATAGTGAGCTAGTTGATTGGTTGCGGGACCACGATACATCAACAGTGCGGGTCGGTTATCATAGGTGTCTAGGTGTCCAATATTGGTTTGTGGAATATTAAAGTGAGTGAGGAGGTAAAAGAATGCTGACTAATTTTGAAAAAGAGCTCAGACAACTAATTAATCGGTATAGCATTGAAGGTGGCAGTAACACGCCGGATTTTATTTTAGCACAATATCTAGTTAGTTGTCTTTTTGCTTATAATGTTGCAGTAAGGCAGAGAGCGGTATGGGGGCAGGATGAGGTATCAAAAAGCGAGGTAAGTGAGGTAAGTGAGGTAAGTAATGTTAAAATTGATAGATAAAATAAAACGAATTTGGAATGTAGGTTGCAGGGAGCAGCAAATTAAACGGACAATAGAAATTAATGATATATGTAATCATACTATTTTTAACATAGAAAATGTGTTACGTGAGGATGGGCTTAATTACCCAGAAAAGGAATTAAAAATAAAAGTTATATTACAAAAGTATCATAAGGAATATAGGGCAGTATCCAATCCTAAAGAGGGGGTGACTAAATGAATTTCAAAAGCGATTTCATTGTTGCCGATACGCTGAAGGGATACACATTGAAAGTAAAGACCAAACGAAAAGGGGGGATTTATGTCAGAATTGTATTGTTTAGGATTGGATGAAGTAATTGAAACAAATAAAGATGAAAAAAAGGTCGGTGATGTAATTTCCTTTAAGCAAGAGGATGAAATTATAACCTGGCACGGTAAAATTGTCAAAATTTACTATGAACAGGATAGAAAAAATTTTAGATATGTAAAATCCGCTTTTGATGTTAAAGTTTTTTAATTTATGGTAGTGAAGAATTCGTTAAAGGATATATGGCAAGACAGGAAGAAATCAAGCAAAAAATAAAAGAACTGCGAGGGGGGTAAAATGACTACTGAAAAGGGAAAGGGGATTGAATTGAAAGAAATATTGTTAGGTTGGATTAGTGATAGGATAGGTGCTGTGCCGACAGAAATGTGTGAAGAATTAGAGCAAGAAATTTTAGAATGGCACAAGGGACAGTTAAATAATTTGGAAAAGGAACTAACGGACATTATAAAATATCACGTGTGGTGTAATGATATTCTATTAAAGGAAAAAATTGAAAAAAAAATAAAAGAATTGCGCCAGAAGGATATTTTTTAGTAGGGAGTAGATTGGTTAGGGAGGTAAAAAATGAAAACGATTACAAGTCAGCAGGAAGTTGACGAAATGATTGTGGACGGTGTGTTACGGATCGACGGTGATGTGAGGTTTGCAGTTTCTGTTGTAGTAAAAGCTCACATAATTGTTTCAGGGGATATTACAGCGTGGAATATTACAGCGAGGGCTATTACAGCGAGGGATATTTCAGCGAATGATATTTCAGCGGGGGATATTACAGCGTGGAATATTACAGCGAGGGATATTTCAGCAAATGATATTTTAGCGAGGAATATTACAGCGGGGAATATTACAGCGAGGGATATTTCATTTTTTGCTGTTGCAGTTGCTTACAAAAAATTCAAATGTAAGAGCATAACTGGACAGCGTGAAAATTCAAAATTCTTTTGTCTCGATGGCGATGTTGAAATAAAAGAGGGAAAAGGGAAATTGAAAGGAGGTGTGAAATGAAAAAAGAAGAAGCATTGGATATGTTAAAACTGGCAGACAGAAGCGATAAATTATCTGCAATAAATAAAAGTTTAACAAGAAAACAAAGTGTGGAAAT
>Ga0180732_1001417_pt1 | contig 14906 bp, 11 predicted proteins | sample KR11_01MetaG_FD_148674 | JGI IMG/M metagenome (GOLD analysis project Ga0180732, IMG submission 148674) | Groundwater microbial communities from the Olkiluoto Island deep subsurface site, Finland - KR11_0.1 MetaG | ecosystem: Environmental > Aquatic > Deep subsurface > Groundwater | place...
AAGTAAACTTATGCTAAATTTCGGGAAAGCAAAAACTAAAAATAAACCAGCGAAAGAAATTAAAATAAGATTTTTTATCATTTAGTAACATTTTATCATATAAATGTTTTAAACAAAGTTAAATATTTGCCTTAAACCTCTATTTGGCCAGTATAATATTAACAACAATATTTATATTTTTAAAATATAAATATTGTTGTTGATGATTTTATCCGTAGAAATTGTAAAAGACTGCTTGATAAAGAAATTGCTAAAGAATTAATAAAAAGAGGATTTAAAAAAGCTAATCAATGGGTAGTAAGATATAGACGAAGAAAACTAGGAATCAAAAAATACCTTTATGGAGAAATAAAAAAATATAAGGCATGGATTCGTGCGCAAGCTATAAAAAAATATGGAAATAAATGTGAATTGTGCGGATTTAACTTAATTGTTGAAAGTCATCATATCTTACCTAAGAATAGAGGCGGCTTATATGAAATTAATAACTTGATGGTGCTTTGTCCTAACTGCCATGCACTTATTACTAGAAAATACCTCGGTTTAAAAAGCAGAAAAGATATACCTAACCTTCGAAGAAAACTCGCTAAATTACACAAACCTTCTTATCCATACTTTGGATAACAACATTTTTTATATTTCAATGGTTTACCGGTTATAGAATCTTTTCTGCCGCATGGGCACGGGTCATTGCGGCCGACCTTTGGTTCGTCGCGCCTGTGCTGTCGCGGCTCAGCCGGCTTCTGTAGATCTTCTATATCTATTGACCTGGCAGAAGGGCCAGGCATCCTGGACATGGGCGCGGCATCACTATGCTCAAATTTCTTTGGCAGGGCCTGGAATACACCCCGCGGGCTGGCTTCTTCGCGCATGGCCTGGACCTTGAATAAGAATTCTATTGTCTCATCTTTTATGGAATCTATCATTGCCATGAACATGTCATAACCCTCATGCTGATATTCAACCAATGGGTCGCGCTGGCCATAAGCCCTCAGGCCAATGCCTTCTCTGAGATTGTCCATGGCATACAGATGATCTTTCCATTTTGTGTCGATCACCTGAAGCATGACCATTTTTTCCATGTGCCTTATAGGTTCTGGGCCCATCCTATTTTCTTTTTCTTCATAATACGACTTTGCCGCCCTAACCAGTTCATCAAGGATCCCGCCTCTGTCTTTACCTTCTACCATATCCTCCAGGCCCTCGAGTCTGATATTGAACTTTGACCAGAACCATTCAATAAACTCAGTGTATTTCCAGTCTGATTTATGTTGGTCAGGATTAAGGTATAATACTATGGCACCGTCTATGAGCTCTTCTATTATTTCGTAGATATGCTCTTTTACGTTATCTCCAAGCAGTATTTTTTTTCTTTCCTCATATATGACTTCCCTCTGTTTATTCATTACATTATCATATTCAAGGACGTGTTTCCGTATGTCGAAATTATGCTGTTCTACCCTTTTCTGCGCCACCTCTATGGCCCTTGTTATAAGAGGGTGCTGTATGTCCTGGCCTTCTTCTATACCGAGCCTGTCATAGATGGTTGAGATCCTGCCTGAACCAAAGAGGCGCATCAGATCATCTTCAAGAGATATGTAAAATCTGGAAGAGCCAGGATCTCCCTGCCTTCCCTGTCGGCCGCGCAGCTGGTTATCTATGCGCCTGGATTCGTGGCGTTCTGTGCCTATCACATGTAAACCACCCAGCGCCACCACCTTCTCATGTTCATCCTTTACCTTTGTCTTTGCCTCTTCAAGCAGCGCTTCAATTTCTTCTTTTGTCACATTTTTAGGCCCCAGGCCTTTTGCCTTGAGCCAGTCGTTGACCATTAATTCAGGATTTCCTCCGAGCAAAATATCAGTGCCCCTGCCTGCCATATTAGTCGCTATGGTCACAGCGCCCAGCCTGCCTGCCTGAGCAATAATAGTTGCTTCCATCTCGTGGTATTTAGCGTTTAAGACATTATGCGGTATGCCGCGGCGGTTTAAAAAAGAACCGATGCGCTCTGATTTTTCTATTGAAATCGTGCCCACAAGAACAGGCCTGCCTTTTTTATATAATTCCTCGATCTCATTGCAGGCGGCGTTGAATTTCTCTTTCTCGGTCTTATAGACAACATCAGGGTAGTTTGTCCTTATAAGAGGCTTATTGGTAGGGATCACAATAGTGTCTAATTTATAGATATGGCTGAATTCCTGCGCCTCTGTCATTGCCGTCCCGGTCATCCCAGAAAGCTTTTTGTACATCTTGAAATAATTCTGGAATGTAATGGTGGCAAGCGTCTGGTTTTCCCGCTCTATCTTAAGGCCTTCTTTTGCCTCGATTGCCTGGTGAAGCCCGTCTGACCACCTCCGGCCCGGCATCAGGCGTCCTGTAAATTCATCAACGATGATCACCTCGCCGTCTTTCGCCACATAATCTACGTCTCTTTCAAAAAGGTTATGCGCCTTCAAGGCCTGTATAATATGATGCCTGTATTCCATGGTGCTCATGTCATGCATATTTTCAATGCCGAGCATCTCAGAGACCTTTGCCTCTCCGTCTTCTGTCAAATGAGCGGTATGCGCCTTTTCATCTACTATATAGTGAAAGCCTTTTGAAAGATCTATGCCTTTAAATTTTGCGTCAATCTCTTCTTTTTCAAGTATTATCCTGCCTTTTAGTCTTGGCACTATCTTATTGCATATATAATACTTATCAGTGGATTCCTCTGAAGGGCCTGAAATAATAAGCGGGGTCCTTGCCTCGTCAATAAGGATGCTGTCCACTTCATCGACTATTGCGTAGTTTAATTCCCTTTGCACCCTGTCTTCTTTTCTCACCACCATATTGTCACGCAGATAGTCAAACCCGAATTCATTATTGGTCCCGTAAGTAATGTCGCTGCCATAAGCCATCTGCCTGAGTTCCGGACCTATGTCATGTTGTATAACGCCTACTGTAAGTCCAAGGAATTCAAAAATAGGCCCCATCCAATCCCTGTCTCTTCTGGCCAGGTAATCATTAACTGTTATAATATGAACGCCCTTGCCGCTAAGGGCATTCAGGTAAGCGGACAATGTAGCTACAAGAGTTTTTCCTTCACCGGTTGTCATCTCAGCGATCTTGCCCTGGTGCAAGGCAATACCGCCTATTAGCTGCACGTCAAAATGCCGCATCCTTATTGTGCGCCAGGCTGTTTCCCGCACTACGGAAAACACCTCGGGCAGGATATTGTCCAGGGTCTCGCCTTTTGAAATACGGCCCTTGAATTCATCTGTCTTCTGGCGCAATTCATCGTCACTGAGTTTCTTTATCTCAGGTTCCAGAGAATTTATCTTATCCACTAGAGGTTGAAGCCTCTTGATCTCTCTCTGATTCTGCGACCCGATGATTTTTCTTAGTATCCATGCAAACATAATTTAATATTGTGGAACTTCCGCGATTACTTCCTCGCCTTCCATTTTAAAAATGCCTCTATAAACTCATCTATGCGGCCATCCATAATAGCATTGACATTAGACGTTTCCTGGTTGGTCCTGTGGTCTTTTACCATTGAATAAGGGTGCATGACGTACGAGCGTATCTGGCTGCCCCATTCTATCTTCTGCTTCTTGGCGTATTCCGCCTCTAATTCTTTCCTTCTCTCTTCCATCTTTAGTTCATAAAGTTTGGCCTTTAAAACCTTCATGGCAGTGGACTTATTCTTATGCTGAGATCTCTCATTCTGACACTGAACCACAATGTTCGTGGGTATGTGCGTTATCCTTACGGCAGAATCAGTTACATTGACATGCTGCCCTCCCGCTCCGCTCGAACGGTAAGTGTCAATACGCAGATCTGATTCATTTATATCTATCTCTATATTGTCATCGATTTCAGGTATCACGTCCACTGACGCAAAAGACGTGTGCCGCCTCTTATTGGAGTCAAAAGGAGATATCCTTACAAGCCTGTGAACACCTCTTTCTGACTTAAGGTATCCATAGGCATACGGCCCTTCTATAATCATGACAACGCTTTTTACGCCAGCCTCTTCTCCGGACAACATGTCTATTATCTCTGTTTTATAATTATTACTATCAGCCCACATGGAATACATCCTTAAAAGCATGCTGGCCCAATCACACGATTCTGTGCCGCCTGCTCCTGCGTGTATGCTCAGGATAGCGCTATTTCTATCCACTTCGTTATTCATCAGGCTCTTGAATTCAAGCGCGCCAATATCTTTTTCCAGCTTACGCAGCGATATCTCTATCTCTTTTACATCCTCTTCGTCTTTCTCGTCTACTATAACAATAAGCTCGCCTAACTCATCGAACCCTTTCCTGCACTGAAAATAAGGATCTATGATGGCTCTGGCTATCTTTAATTCCAGGATCACCGACCTGGCCTTTTCCTGATTATCCCAGAATCCCGGGCTTGTCATTTTTGCCTCGAGCTCTTTCAGCCTGGTCTCATTTTTCTCAATATCCAGATAATTCCGCAATTCCGAAAGCCTTCTACCTAATTCTTTTAATTTTGATTTTATTTCTTCTATCACTTTCCGTCTCCAGCAATTTTTTCTTCAGATCCGCCCCGAGCGCGTAATCCCCTATAGCACCGTTTGAATGCACGACCCTATGACACGGTACAATAATCGTAAATGGATTATTCTTAAGGGCGGTACCGACTGCTCTTACAGCATGTGGTTTTCCAATTTTGCACGCTACCCACGCATAACTCCTGGTCTTACCGCAAGGTATCTGCTTCACCACAGTATATACCCTTTTCTGAAACGAAGTCAATTCTTTCATATCCTTAACTTGTTCTCTCTTAATTTATGATGGTATTTTAGCGCGAACCTGTGCGCCTCGTCCCTTATCTGTTGTATAAAATGCAGTATCTCGGAATCCCTGTTTATGTCCAGAGGCATTTTGGAACCCAGCGTATATATCTTCTCGTGTTCCTTCGCGATAGATATTACCGGTATCCGCCTGAGATTCAATCTCATCAGTTCATCATAAGCAACGCGGAGATGCCCTTTGCCGCCGTCAATTATAACAAGATCTGGAAATTTAGCCTTTTCTTCTTTTAACCTTGTATACCTGCGTTTCACTATCTCACGGACCATCGCATAATCATCTATATCCTTAACGCCCTTTATCCTGAACTTCCTGTAATTTGACTTGTCTGGCTTGCCATTGAGAAAATACACCATGGAACCGGTTGCCTCTTTGCCGGATATATTCGAAACATCAAAGGCCTCTATCCTCAAAGGAAGCCATGGGAGCTTGAGGAGTCGTTTTAATTTTATAGCCACGTCTCCCCAGCCGCTATAATCGCTGAACCTCCTGCCAGGCACTTCTGAAAGCGCCGCGATCCTGTTTCTTATCATAGCCGCCTCTTCAAAATCTTGTGCCCGCGCCAGGACATCCATTTTTTTAGCCAATTCATCCAAGAGCCGCGTCTTTTTGCCTTCCAAAAAAAGCGTAAGCTGCCGGACTATCTCCTGATATTTCTTTTCATTGATCCTGCCGGCGCACGGGCCTGCGCATTGACCTATGCGATAAGACAGACAGACTTGAGGCGGCATCTTTCTGCAAGTCCTTAGAGGAAAGGTGCCTTTCATTATAGACAAGGCCTTACGCAAAAGCTTAACGCGCGTGTACGGCCCGAAATACTTCGCTCCGTCATCGCGCTTCTTTCTTGTTATCAGAAGCCTCGGGAATTTTTCATTTAATGTTAATTTTAAATAAGGAAAACTCTTGTCGTCCTTAAGGTCCACATTATACTTTGGCCTTTTTTCTTTAACGAGGCTGGCCTCATATATAAGGGCCTCTTCTTCCGAGGCCGTAACGATAAAATCCAGATCTCTTATATGCTCCAGGAGAGATGTTTCTTTTGCTGTCCTGGGCCTGGACTTCTGAAAATAACCCGGCACCCTTTTTGAAAGGTCTTTTGCCTTTCCTATATAAAGGATCTCCCCTTTATCGCCTTTCATAAGGTAGACGCCTGGCGCCTTTGGTATATCTTTTAATTTATCCTTAACGCCCACTTTAAAAACTCCTTTGCCTCTTTTACGTCAAATATCACAGCGGCCGCGCCGTAACTAAATATCCCCAGAGATATGACAATAAAAAGATTCAACCCTATCTTAAAAATAGAGGAGTAAATAATTACTGCCATTACAATGCTCGCCATGAACACCTTCAGGAATGAACGCAATATCCTTACGCCGTCAATAGTCCCGATCTTTTTTCTCAATATAAAAAACAAAAAGAAAAAATTAAAGATCCCTGAAAGTGATGTCGCCAGCGCCAAACCGCTTATCTTCAGGGGAAACATAAGGATTATACTAAGGATTATATTGAGGACCAGGGAAACACTTGCCACCTTTACAGGAGTAAGCGTATCATTTAAAGAATAAAAACACGACACCAGGATCTTTATGCCTGCGTAACTAAAGAGGCCTATGGAATATAATGAGAGTGCCTGCGCTGTAATGATAGTCGAATAATGGTCAAACATTCCCCTTTCAAACAGCATGTTTGTTATGGGCTCTGAAAGCACTAATAAGCCTACGGATGCCGGCAACATAATAAAATTCACGGCCCTGATCGAGAAAGAAAGCGTCTTTTTTAGATTACCGAGTCCGGACTCAAGCGCCTCTCTTGACATGGTCGGCAGGGCTGCCTGGGCCAGCGCAATGCCGAATATCGCGAGCGGGAACTGAAAGATCCTGTTCGCGTAATAGAGCGCTGCCACGCCGCCTTCGCCCACTATAGATGAAAAAGATGCCAGCATAGTATTTATAAAAATATTTATCTGATACACGCATGAACCCATGATCCTGGGCACAAGCAATCTGCCTATCTTTTTTACAGCGGGGTGATAGATGCCGCTTAAAAAATTAAATCCATGCCTTGCTCCAAACTTTTGTTCTCCTTTTACTGACCTTGATGTTTGGAATAGAGTGAATCCTTTTTTATACAATACCGGCACCTGCACCAAGAGCTGGATAACGCCCCCTACCAAAACACCTATTGCCAGCGCCGTCACGCTACCCTGCCGCAGCAGGGCGCATATTATTATAAAAAGGTTTAGTATGGCCGGCGCAAAAGCAGGCGCGGAAAAATGTTTCAAGGAATTAAGGATACCCATGCAGTATGCCAGAAGCCCAACAAGCAATACATACGGAAAAAGGAGCCTCGTCAGGTATACTGTAATCCTGAATTTTTCAGGATCGTCCATAAATCCAGGAGCTATCAGACGGACTATTATCGGAGCAAAGATCACTCCCAGTAAAATCACAAGAGCCAGGACAATGAACATTACGTTCAGGAGCACATTTGCCAGGTGCCAGAATTCTTCTTTTTTCCTGGTCTCAGAATACTCGCTCAGGACAGGCACAAACGCCGCATTCGCCGCCCCTTCTCCTATTAAATCCCTGAGCATATTAGGTATCCGGAACGCCACCACGAATGCCTGGGCATATCTCGCAGTGCCGAAAAACCTGGCTATGAGGATATCGCGTAAAAATCCCAGGACCCTGCTTACAACAGTGGCAAACCCTATGACCCCGGCTGATCTAAGAATGTGTTTTTTAGACATAATTGTAAAAATTCGTCCCTCGACTTCGCTCGGGACTAAGGACCCTGAGCTTGTCGAAGTGTCGAATTTCGCATTGCGTGTTTAGAATTTAACCGCTTGACATACCCTGTAATATATGTTATTTTATCATGCACCATATTAATACGGAGCATTAATCCCTCGTCCGCCTCAGGCGGACTCGGGATCAAATTTGCTTCGCAAATTTGAGGAGAAACCAATGCCAATATTACACGCATCTTACAAGAGTATAAAGGTAACCGAAAGAAGAACGAAACGGAATCTGCCTATAAAATCGCTTCTCAAGACAGAGACTAAAAAATTTTTAGAGCTCATAGCTGCGAAAAAACTGGATGAGGCAAAAAAACAACTTATCAATATTTCTTCAGAACTCGATAGGGCCTGTTCCAAAGGCATAGTACACAAGAACACCGCGTCTCGCAAAAAATCCCGCCTGGCAAAGAAACTTCAGTCACTAAAATAACCGCGGAACTATCACACGCACATCTTTACTACCAGTCTCTCCATTACATCCCTGGGAGGCGTACCTGACTTAATATCAAGATCCGCTGATAGTATCTCTTTTAATAAAACCAGTATATCTTTCTTCTTGAACCTCGCTGCATGGCCCGAGATCTTTTCAAATCTCCCTGGACTCAATTTAAGGTCCCGGCGTATTTCCATTTTATCCTTTATACTTATAAGTTCCTTGACCCTTAAAAGCATCCTTGTGTTCCATGCCAAAAGTCCTAATAGTTCTGTCTCCCTTTTATTATCTTTTTTCAGGGCTGAAAATATACACAATGCCCTTGCGGCGTCTTTTCTCTCTATAGCATTCATAAGGTCAAATACCGTGTGAGACGGGTTTGGTCCTATAACCTTTTCAACATCTGCCTTAGTTATGACAAGCCTATTACCGATATACAAAATAATATTATCCATGCTGGAACAAAGCACCCTTAGGTCATTGGCAAGGCTTTCCTTTATTTCATTGATAGCGTCAGGCGCTATCTTTTTGCCAGAAATTCCAGCCTTTTTAACAAGCCAGGAATTTATGCCTGAATCTGTCAGCCGTCTGAAATAAAAAAGCTGCGCGAGTCCAGACGCCTTTAAAAGAAACTCTCCTTTTATAGCAGGAGAAGGGCTCTCGATTACAAATATCGTGCTCTCTCTGGGATTCTGGAGATAAGAAAGCGCTGACCCTTTAAAAGGCTCTGACAGGGCTTCGGCATCTCTCAATATAACTATCCTCTTCTTTGAGAGAAACGGCATGGTATTCAGCGTGTCCAGCATTTCTTTGATATTGAAATTTTTCTCTTTCGCGTAGAACACGCTATAATTAAGTTCCTGAGAACTACCTGCAAGAAACTTAGACCTTAGCCTGTTAATCTCTTCTTCCTTTAAAAAATCTTCTTCGCCTAAGAAAAGATATGCGGGAAAAATTTTGGCGGGCATAGTAAAAGGGTCACCAATTTTCTACAATGCTGTTTACTATCCTTCTGGCCAGATCTGAGGCAGCATCTGTCAATGCCTGGCTCTCGCTCTTTTGCAATGACCCTGCAGTAAAATACGTGGTGTCTCCTGTTATATTTTCAAGCTCTAATAAGACGCTTGAATCTTTCGCGTCCTTTAACACAATATCGCACACAAGGCTTATCCTGTACTCCTTGACTTCTTCGTCCTGGTATCTCAGAGGGTCTTTTCTGTATTGAATTATCTCGCCTTCCAGAATGGCGTCAGCCCGGTCCAGGCTAGCTACCTGCAGATGGCCGTCTAAAAAAATCCTGTTCACAATAGCATCCCTCAGATCTACCTCAAGATTCGGCCTGTAAACTTCATATTTATCTTTCGCGCTTACCTGTTTTGTTATATCTATATTGTTTTTAAATAACTCCGCGTGGATGGTCCTTACGTCCAGAGGCAGGATTGCGTTTCTTGTTGTATAGCCGCAGCTGGATAATGGCATAGCGCAAAGCGCACAGAGCATAGCGTATAGGAAAAATTTACTTCTTTTCGATCTCATTCAATCTCTCCCGGGACTTTCCGGCCCATACTGTATCAGGGTAACCCTGGATCACGTCTCTATAGTATACCGCGGCGCTGCCAGGCATCTTGCGCGCTTCATAGAACTGGCCTATATTGTACGCGTTTTCAGCTTCTCTGTTTTTCAATTTTTCTACAATCTTTTTAGCGTCTTTCGCCATCTCGCTTTCAGGATGTTTTTCTATAAACTCTTCAAACTCCTCACGCGCGACTTCTGTTGGCGTCTGATCATACTCGGGGTTCAGGGATAAAAGCTTTGAGCATTCTGCCAGCTGGTACCTTGCCTTGTCAATTAGTTCAGAATTCGGGTATTTATCTATCAATCCCTTGAACATCAGAATCGCATTATCATAATCATATATATCCTTATAGGTCAGGCCTGCCTTATACATGGCCATGTCCGCGTACTTTCCATAAGGGGCATTGTCAGCCACTGCCTTGAATATCTCTATCGCCTTATCTTTTGCAGGCACCTTTATTGGGCCCAGTATATTGATCTTGTGTCCTGAGAAAAACAGCTCTCCTATATTGTATTCTCTTTCTATTACATCATCAACGAGCTCTGTGTATGGATAAAGGTCTATGACCTTCTGCAATGCCTTAAATGCATCATAATACTTACCCGTGTCCTGCATTATGCGGCCAATATAATACTGCGCTGTTGGGGCCTCTTTGGAAAGGGGGTAATATTTTATCAGCTTCTTAAATTCTTTAAGGGCTAGCTTAAAATTACCTTCCTTATAAGCCCCTTGAGCATAGACAAGCTGTTCCTCAGGCGTATCCTTGGCAGCGTATTTCGGGTTTTCCCATTTGCCGCTTTCAGGGGTCCACACCCAGTAAGCAAGGCAAGGGCCTGTGGCCACAAAAAACATCATTATCAGTAATAATATAAGCGCGTTACGAATCATGGCTTAAATCTTATCATATCCTGCCAGCTATGTCAATCACCTTAACTTTACATTTCCTGCATTGCAATATTTGTAAAGTTTCACAAGTAAAAATGACCGAATTCGAGCTTGGCAAAGAAATCTGACAGAGCGAAAATAATATTGCAACATAAGTTATTCGCAAATACCAGTGCCCCGCCAGCAAACGGCGCCCATCCAAGGAAAAGAAAGGCCAGGCCAGTTATCAGCGATAAAAACAACGCGGGTATTACAAAAAGGTTGGCAATGATAGCGACTGGTGTAATTATTCTAAAATAGTATGCTATTAATGGAAAGGTACCGGTCCATGCGGCTACAGAAACCGCAAAGGGCGTTAGAAAAAATCTGTTTATAATGAAACCCTTCTCTGTCCTTATCAAACTCAAAAATACAGGAACAAAAAATACAATTGATAAAACAGCTATGAACGAAAGCTGAAAACCTACATCGAACAAGGCGTCAGGATTCTTTACCAATATAAAAAGCGCGGCCATGCCAAGAGAATTATAGACGTCTATCTTTCTCCCAAGTAACCGTCCCATAAAGAAGAGTATTACCATAACTGTCGCTCTAACTACTGAAGGGCGGGATAGCGCGAGCATTGCAAAAAACACCATGAATAACAGCGCGAGGATATAAGCGGCTTCTCTTTTCATCCTAAAAAGTCTAAGTAGGTAGAGGACAAGCATGGCAATGAGACCCACATGTAAACCGCTTATAGCCATAATGTGCATGGTCCCTGAATTTTTAAATGACTCCTGAATATCTTTCGGCAATTCCGAACGGTCACCGAGCAGGATCGCCCTCAGGAAAGCGCCGCTGTCCAGAGGCATGTATTCGAGGATTTGATCTTTAAGTCTCTCGCGGATTGAATAGATGTATTTCAAGATGGGATTTGATTTGTAGTTATGAGATAGAACTGTTACATTATGTTCCTTCGTGTTTATAAGGGCAAATATATTCTGCCTTTTTAGATATTCGCGGTAGTTGAAACTGCTCTTTTTACGTTGTGTAGCCGCAGAGCTTGTTCTGCCAACTTCGCCATCAGGCAAAGCAAGCTTTGCAGCTACAGTACCAGGTTTCCTAATCGCTCCCCTCACCAGCAACCTATCCCCATACCCATAATCCTTCTCAGCCTGAATCCTAATCTGACTTAAACCTTTTACATCCCGCCAATCGTCCTCTTCCTTTATCGCCTCAATCTCAAATACATATGTCGAATTAATCTTTCCATAATAAGGGCTTCGCTTCAAAGCAGGGCTTCTTATTATCCCGACGATATTGCTCTTTAATCTTTCTTCGCCTAAAAAATGGCTGATATGATTAGCTGGAAAGATATTAGAATTTACATAGAGAAGTGCTGCGAATGAAGTTACTGATAAAAGGAGAAAAATATTGGTTATTCTTCCTGCTCCGACGAGTTGTGGCACTTCTTTGTCATTCCCGCGAAAGCGGGAATCTATTCTGGAAAATATAAAAGCTGACAGGATAAAAATTAAAGTAACTGTGAATACATGACGGAATTTAACTGAATCTGGTAGGTATCTTGCCAAAACAATCCCTATTATGAAAAAGATAGAAATTACAGCAAGGGGTCTTTTATGCATATCGGCTCGTTTATTTCTTTCTTTAAATAATCAATGATAAATCCATCAATGCGTTTCCAAATATAAGAGACAAATTTAACGGGGTTGGGATTATCTTGTTTATCGCGATAATCAAGGTTATAACTTTCTATCTTCTTATAGGCAATAAGGATAGCTTCTTCGAGTAAATCCTCGCCAAATCTGTGGATTAAGGTAGGAAATGCTACTTTGTGGATTCGGAAAATTAAAAAGCTAATATGGCGAAAGACAATCTCGTCTTTGCTTTTCCTTGAACCTTTTTGAGCTTTTGAAATCAGGCGTCTTTCTTCAGATAGAGAAACCTTTGGGTAACGCCGAATAATACCGCTGTAAGCTTTCCACATGTCTATTATAACCCATTAACCCATCCTTATGAACCAGAAAAACCTTCTCGATATTCCGGAGGATTTTGATCCACATCAACATTTATATATCCCATAGCCTTATAAGTTTTTAATCTTTTTTCATACATTCTGCGTAAAATTAGGATGTTCGCATCGACATAATCATAAATTTTAACGTCTGTCTTGCCTTTGTGTTTGCGATGAAGTCTGCCAGCATACTGGATCACTCTTCCCTTAAATGAAATAGGCATGGTTATAAAGAGTGTATCCAACTGTGGATTATCAAAACCTTCTCCGATATAGGTACCTGTAGCTAAAATGGCTCTTGTTTTATCGGAAGGAAGGCTAGATAACTCTTGTAATATCTCTTTGCGCCTTTTTGGTTTTATACCCCCATATAAGACAATTAGATATTCGATCTTATCTTCTAACATCTGCGCTATTGTCTTAAGATGTGCTCTTCTTTCTGTAAGAATAATTGGAAATCTGCCTTCTTGTACTACGCGGAGTATATCGTCAACGATCAATTTATTTCTCTTTTCATCGTTTATTAGCTTCGGCCAAAGATCATAAATACCAGAACCATCAGTCCATTCTGTCTTAAATTCGGTCATTCTGGGAATTATCAAATATCTGGAAATTTTCTGTGTCACATCTTTTTGCTTTTCCTGATAGCAAATTGGGCCACACTGCATGTGAATAATTGGCTGATGTCCGTCCCGTCGATATGGCGTAGCTGTAAGGCCTAATACATACTTTGCCTTGGCCTGCATTAAGACTCTTTCAAAAGAAACAGCACCAATATGATGGCATTCATCTACCACTACAAAACCATAATCGATTATCCTATCATCTACCGCACCTTTTCGTTCCATGCTTTGGATCATAGCAATATCCAAAATTCCATTCGATTTATTTTTACCGGAGCCTATCTGTCCAATATCTTTTAAATCAAGACCGAGAAAAGAAGCTAACTGTAACCTCCACTGTTCCATAAGCGGTTTACGATGAACCAATACCAATGTATTCGTTTTCCTTTTGGCAATTGTATGTATGGCGATTATCGTCTTTCCCGTCCCGGGAGGAGCAACAAGAATTCCAATGTCACGCTTCAATATTTTTCTAGATGCGGTCTTTTGTTCTTTATATAATTCTCCATAAAATTTAAACTTGGTTTTCCTGCCTATTACCCGTTCATCTTTTATATCCACTTTGATTCTGTATTCATTAAGCAGACAGGAAATATCCTCTATACAACCCTTTGGGATTGAAAGATAACCATCCAGAATCTCAGAACAACTTATAACTCTCGGAGTTAAAAACGTTGATAATCGCATATTCTGTCGTTTATAAAATTCTGGATTTTGAAACGCCGCTAATTGTTTGATTTGATTCAGCAGCACCGAAGGCAACCTATCTGTTTTTATATATATTCTGTTGGCTATGACTAATTCGATTCTTTCCGGTAAATTTTTTATTGTTGTTTTATATCTTCGTTTTCCTGAAGGTAACCGCATCCATGGTGGATCGTTTTCGCTTACAGGACTCGTACGAATGCCAATAATTTGTCCGTTTCTGGACGCCTCTTTTGTAAATCTTTCCGCATCATGAAAAGACATCTTTTCCAATGTGGACAAAAACTTCCATTGATCCTTGCAGGGATTACAACTTTCATCAATAAAAACACTATTACCTCTTTTCACGGCCTCTTTCTGGAAAGGTAATGCAATGAGACTGCCAAAACCGCCCCTTGGCAGAGTATCTTGATTAGGAAATAATCTATCATAACTCTTCATATCAAGTTGATATCTCTGAGACATGGTTTTCGTAATTAAAAAACTGCCCATCTTTCTTGCTAAACTTGCAGGAATATTCTCCTTAAAAAATATCCATGCATGCGCTCCATTACCAGACCGCGAGCGCTCAACTGCTATCGGCACACCTTCTTCTACACAAGTCTTTTTAAAGGTAAAGACATTATCTATCCAATCTTCGCCATCGAAATCAGCTGCTAAAAAATAACAACTTTCATCCTGCAACATAGGATAAATCCCTATTACGTGTGCCCCCAGTAAATGTTTGCGGATTACCTCATCATCGAGAGGAATTAATTCTCTATTGGGGCATCTTGAACACTTCATGATGGGTTTTTGACAAATCTTGGTTGCCCATTCGTTTTTACAGACAGGGCTATATCCCGACCTTCCTGTCTTTTTGCTAATCCAAAACCGTGCATAGACATCATCACGACCACGAAAGAGACTACGAAATAACCTTAATTTTTCAGTTACGGATAATTCAGGTAAACTGCACCTTTCAGCAAGAGTGGCATTAGGGCTTTGAGAAGATTCTCTATTGCTGGCGGGCGAAACCTCTATGGATAGAGCATTTAATTT
>Ga0180732_1001418_pt1 | contig 14897 bp, 11 predicted proteins | sample KR11_01MetaG_FD_148674 | JGI IMG/M metagenome (GOLD analysis project Ga0180732, IMG submission 148674) | Groundwater microbial communities from the Olkiluoto Island deep subsurface site, Finland - KR11_0.1 MetaG | ecosystem: Environmental > Aquatic > Deep subsurface > Groundwater | place...
AAATGAAACCAATAAAATTTAAAGAATCCAATATTGTTTTTGCTGAAAATCAACCTGAATATCTACCTTTACCAGCTTATAAGAATGATAAAGGAGATGTTATTAGTTGTTGGCAATTATCTTTTAAAGAGAGAATAAAAATATTATTTACGGGTAAAATATGGTTTTATATATTAACATTCAATCATCCTTTACAACCACAAAGACCCAGTGTTGATTGTCCTTTTGAAAGGAATAAAAAATGAAATCACCATATGCTTTTATAGTCTGCGCGGATATCCGCTACTTGCCAGAATGGGTAGCTTTAGCGAACAGTCTTGATTTTGTCGGCAACAAACAAGACGTACACTTCTATGGTTATCATATCCCGCAGGAAGTTATTGACCAGTTTCCGTTACTTGGATACCAAGTAATATTCCATAATATCACCGATGAAGAACTACATGCAACACACGGATTAAGTGAAGTTGTTTGTAGGAAACGATATTACTTCGCTAATGAAATAGGCATGCAACACACGGGTTAAGTGAAGTTGTTTGTAGGAAACGATATTACTTCGCTAATGAAATAGGGCAGGATTATCAGTCAATATGCGTGCTGGATGCAGACATGATATTTTGCAGAGATCCTATTTTATATTTTGAGATTGCCGCGAAGACGGGGTTAGTGTTGTGCGCGGTTAAAGAACAAAAACAATCTTATGACGATCCGCATCATCAGGCGAAAGGTGAATGGATAATCCCAGAAGGCACACAGCCTACAGTAGATTTATGCAACTGCCCATTGTTTGTAGATACACATGTATGGGGCAAAGCACTAAAAGAAAGTTTTGAAGTTTTTATGGATGGATTCCCTGATACTAATTTTAAAGGGCCGGATATGGCGGCAATGAATATCCTGCTTTATAAATACGGCTCTAATGAACGCACTATAGGATTGCCTAATGTACAATGGATTGCGACAAATGAGCAAGCCCTTAAACCTTATCAAAGATTTGTTGGTGACAGGGATTCAATAAAGACTGAAACAGGAACTCCAGTATTCAGTTTTCACGGGCAGTTTTATCACCCTCGCTGGAGGAATTGTCAATTAGCTAATCGGCATCGTTGTATACAAGGATATTTAAAAGCGAGTGGAGATTCTCTTTTATCTTCTGATAATATAGCTAAAGGCTCAATGAACCTTATGTATGAAAGATTTAAGAAAATGTTAGATTATAAAATCCAGATACCAAAAATTAATTATAGACATCCTGAAAAAGAAACTGGATATTTGGATATAACAAGCGAAGAAGATTTCCAAGGATAAAGCAACTTTTCCAAGCTAAAATAATTGTCTTGATTATGCTTTGAAAATAAGTTATACTCTAAAAAGAAAAGGAGATTTATGTCAATACTTATTACAGATGCTAAATCTGGTAAAAAATTAGTTGAGTATTTAGATACAGGATTGTATAAAAAGGTTCTTTTACCGGCATGGCATGGAATTGGTGACGTGTGCATGCTAAAAGTTTTATTAGTTACCTTAAGAAATAAATATCCTAATATCAAAATTGATTTAGGCCTGGCGCGCGGTTTGCAAGAAGAATTTATTATTGAAGACGCTATTTTATTAAATGGTGATTGGCATGAAACGATTAAAACAAGCGATTATGATTTAGTATTTTCTTGTCATATGCCTTTAGAAAAATTAAATGATTTATCAATGACTAAAGCGGAAGTTTGCTGCGATGAGGAGTTAGGAATTCCTAAAACATCCGGGCACCTGCCTATTAAAACAAAAAAAATAGTTGCTGTACATTTTAGCAATACATCTGTAAGTTGGCTTGCTAATACTGATGAGCCAGTAGCAAGAAAAATATGGCAGGAAATCATTGATGCAGGCTGTATTCCTATAGAAACATTGTTTCAACACGCTTTTTATAATGATACAAGTAAAAAGTTTGACTTTGTAGATCAACACTTTCGTAATTGGCCGGCAAGATTAGATACTTTAATAGCATTATTAAGCAAATGTGATTTCTTCATCGGCGCTGTTTCTGGCAACTTCCATCTCGCGATGAGTTTATTGCCTTATGAAAGAGTTTGTTTGCTGGAAAAAGATTTAAAAGCCCAACATTTTACAAAATTACCGATTAAAACCATAGATGTAAAGAATTACGTCGATGGAAGTATTAAAGACTGGTTACTAAATTTAAAATAAAATAAGGTTACTATTTAACCGTTAAAATAGCCAAATATGTCTTCATTGAAGATGTGTTTGGCTATTTTTGGTTATAGGGGAGGTTAATATGGCTGCACAAAGATTGAGATATGTCAATACGGCTTCATCTGGTGGAGATGGAACAACAAATAATACTTCAGGAGCGGATGCGGCATATGCAACATTGCAAGCGGGCATTACAGCTGAAGTTGCCTTAGTACCTAATTTAGTTACATCTGACATTTATCTTACGTTTCAGTGTTCTGGAACAGCAGCAGATACAACAGCGACTACTATATCTGGATTTACTACAGATGCAACTCGGTATATTGAGGTTATCGGCGATTACGCAGTTACTTCCGGCGTGCATTATTCTACGAGTTATTATAGGTTAGAAATTTCTGGTTCTACTAATGCTATAACTATAAGTAATAATTTTGTAACTCTTTCCAAAATTCAAGTTGGATTTACGCCAGGGAATACAAGCGGTTTAATTGGAATTGTTTTAAATACTGTTACTGGATGTACAGTAAAGCAAAGTATAGTAAAGGCTACTGCTTTAGATTATGACAGAATTTGTGATGGTATTAAAAGTATACCTATTGAAACTACGGGAGTTAATTACATATTTAATAATATCGTTTATGGTTTTCTTAGAGGGATTAATGATAATAGTGGGATTATAATTGGCGGTCAAGGGGCTGGCGCAACTACATATGTGTATAGCAATACCGTTTATGGATGTTATAAGGGGATAAATCACGCGAGTAGAACATGTCATGCTAAAAATAATTTATGTCAAGGTAACACGACTGATTATGTTGGTGCGTTTGATGTTAATATAACCAATTTGTCAGAAGATGCGACTTCGCCAGATGCGTTGCAAGGAACTGTTACTTTTGTCAATGAAGGAACTTTCGACTTTCATTTAGCTAGTAATGATACGGCTGCTAAAGATGCAGGAACTAATACATCTGGGGAGTCAACCCCGCTTAATTTTACAACCGATATAGATGGTCAAACTCGCACCGACACTTGGGACATCGGCGCTGATGAGTATGTATTAGAGTCAAGTAGTTCTTCAAGTTCCAGTAGTTCCAGTAGTTCAATGAGTTCTTCTAGTTCCAGTAGTTCCAGTAGTTCAATGAGTTCTTCTAGTTCCAGTAGTTCCAGTAGTTCCAGTAGTTCCAGTAGTTCCAGTAGTTCCAGTAGTTCAATGAGTTCTTCTAGTTCCAGTAGTTCCAGCAGTTCAAGCAGCTCTAGTAGCTCTTCAAGTTCTTCAAGTTCTAGTAGTTCTTTTAGTTCCAGCAGTTCAAGCAGCTCTAGTAGCTCTTCAAGTTCTTCAAGTTCTAGTTTTTCAAGTTCTAGTAGTTCTTCATCTAGTTCATCTTCAAGTTCTTCAAGTTCTAGTTTTTCAAGTTCTAGTAGTTCTTCATCTAGTTCATCCTCAAGTTCATCTTATAAAAATTTCACTAGAGGAGATGAATCAACTTTACCAACAACAACAAACCAATTAGAAACAATTTATTCTTCTGGTGATTATGTGAATGTAGCCACACAAGATCAAGTTTATGTCAACCAGGCAGCAGTAGGGCAGATTGCTATACATCAATTTAAACAACAATATACATCTAAGTCAACGGTTGCTATTTCTTGGATAGGACAAAGCACTGTGAGTTGTGTAAGTTCAACAATATATTTACAGATATATAACCAAAACACATTAGCGTGGGAAACATTAGCATCTAATAATACTACCGCGCCTAATACTGATTTAACTTTAGACGGCGGTAAATATGATCCAATAGATGCGTTGAATTATTATGATGCGGATAACTGGTTAACATTCAGAGTTTACCAACAGGCGGTGTAACTATGGCGACATATTATGTAGATGGGGGCATGTCGAATGATTCTGGAAATGGGCAGAGTTGGGCCGTGGCGAAGAAATATATTATGAGTGGAACTGCTCTGATGTCTCCTGGAGACACTCTTTGGGTAAAGAACGGGACATATACAGGAATTAACAACAGGGTCGCCGAATGGCCTAGTGGATCAGCGGAAAATTATACCAAAATATATGCTGAAACCGATTTTGGTGTTACGCTTGATAACGTTGCTAACTGGACAGGCTCAGCCTGGCAAGAACCTGTCGATAATTATTATGACAAATCGTATGCCATCATACGGGGATTTCATATCAAGAATAACGGAGATAGTCCAGGCGTTAATATTGTTGGCGGAAGCCACATTAAGATAATTCGTTGTTCTGTAGAGGGCGATTCTGCAAGGTCAGGCGCTTCGGGTGACACAGGCGGTAGTAGTGCTATAAATATACAGTCTAATGACTGCTTAGTGGAAGAATGTTTTGCCTATGGATTGGGCAGGTATTCTTTTTGCGCAAGAGGTTCGGGTATAGAGCCAGCGAATATAGTATTCAGACGTTGTTTAGTTCGTTGGGATGGCAGTATGACTGACCAGCCTCAAGCGTGTTTTTCTTCTTATCAAGTGCCGGGAGTCTATTGGTATAATTGCATAGCTATTGATGGAAAGGATATTAAGTCGCCCGACCCTGAATCTACTGGCATAGATATGTATCTTGGATTAAAGGGTTGGTATGGGGTAAAACAGTCAAGAGAGATGGGGATATACGGATGTATAGTCTTAAATTTAGAGGGTGCTGGTTATTTTTTAGAGAATCAATATTCCGACATGATTAATGTTGTAGTGCAGGATAGCATTGCTTGGGATTTAAAAATGGATGCAGATATGGCGAATGAGGTCTATCTAAATCAAGCATTCCGCTTAACAGGTAATTCCGTTCTTAACCCAACTGCAACGGTATCCAGACTTACTCTGGGTGTTAGCGACTTAAATACTAGCGCTTCTGATGGTTGTCCGGGGTTTCAATCTGGTACAATGACCAACGCGACTTTTAAAAATTCTATTATCTATGGTATGTTTAATATGCACGTTAACAATTATGCCGAAATGATAAGCGGAACTGTCGATAGCGATTATAATGTATATTACGGCAATGCTGGAAATAGGGATAAAAACGCTGCTTTAGGCGCACACTCTTACGGAGCAGGAAACAGCAACGCAATTAACCCTCTTACAAATGGATTAACATATTTAACACGGATTGAATCTGGTAGCGCATTAAAAACTGCAGGTGTTGGCGGTGGTCAGATTGGTGCACAAATTGCATGTAAATATGGATCAGATTTAGATGGTGATGGTATATGTGGATTGCTGTATGGAGAAAATGGATGGAACACACTCACAGCAATTTCTTTATGGCCATTCCCTAATGAGGAATTTATTAGAACTTCCTGCAAGAACTATTACTCTGCAACTGGGGCGCATGCGGGAACATGGAAGAACTGCGTATTTGACGCAAATACAGATACTATTACTAGCGCAGGGCATGGTTTAGCTAATAGGCAAGGCGTAAGCTTTAGAGGGACTACCTTACCGGGGGGGATACGGGCTAATAAGATGTATTACGTCAGGGATGCTACAGCAGATACATTCAAAATCTGTGCAGAATATTACACATTGGCTACCGCTATAGTTAATATAACATCTAACGGCTCAGGAGTAACTTGCGCTCCGGGGTGGGACAATCCAACATTGGATGGAGATAGAGGCTTTTGCGTAGATGGAGAAACGCTAACCCATTACATTTTTAATTATTTAGGCACCGGCGGATATCCAGGTTCAGGACTTAGTTTAAACACAGATTTATTAGAATTAACATTCGCGGGTTCATCGAGTTCATCAAGCAGTTCTTCTAGTATGTCTAGTTCTAGCAGTTCAAGTTCCAGCAGTTCTAGCAGTTCAAGCAGTTCTTCCAGTTCTAGTTTTAGTTCTTCATCATCGAGTTCTAGTAGTTCAAGTAGTTCTTCAAGTTCATCTAGCTTTAGTAGTTCATCTAGTTCTTCTAGCTCAAGCAGTTCAAGTCAAAATCCAAATGCTGTTGATGTATTTACAGATTTATTTCAATTAACTTTTGGTGGTTCAAGTTCAAGTTCTTCTTCAAGTTCAAGTAGCTCTAGCTTTTCTTCAAGTTCTAGCAGTTCATCTAGTGAAAGTAGTTCTTCAAGTTCAAGCAGCTCTTTGAGCTCAAGCAGTTCTAGTAGTTCTTCTAGTTCTTCTAGCTCAAGCAGTTCAAGTTTTTCCAGTAGTTCAAGTAGCTCTTCGAGCTCAAGCAGTTCACAATCCACATCTTCACAATTAACTTATACTTATGATAACCTTACTAGTTTACCTGCTACTGGCGATAATTTAGAGCATGAGTTGACGGAACAAGATATTATAAATGTCGTGGCTGATGATGACGCGTATGCTGCTGCGCCTGTTGAGGCTAATGAATACGTTATTTTTGAATTCAAGAATTACTTCTCTGTCAACACTACATTCACTATTACTTGTGTAGTAAAACCTCCTATAGATACTTCAATACAACCTGTGTATTTACAGGTGTATGATAGGACAAATACAACTTGGGTTACTATAGATACGAATAATAATACTGCTGCTGATATAGAATTCACATTTACTACTTTAGTCACTACTAATTTGAGCGATTATTTTGATGGCAATGGTGAAGTGATTTGTAGGGTTTATCAGCGGATGCCAAGTTAAAAGGTGAAATATGGCTGAATTATTGACAGATTATTTTAACTTGGAATTTGATACTTCGAGTTCTAGTTCGTCTAGTTCAAGCAGTAGTTCGTTTAGCAGTTCATCAAGTTCTAGCAGCTCTTCTAGTTCTAGTAGTTCTAGTTCGTCATTTAGTAGTTCTAGCAGTAGTTCGTCTAGTTCTAGCTCAAGCAGTTCGTCGAGTAGCTCTTCATCAAGTTCTAGTTCCAGTAGTTCATCAAAAGAATATATCTTCCGTGTAGATAAATGGGATATTTGGTTTTCTTCATCCTCAAGTTCAAGTAGCTCTAGTTTTTCTAGTAGTTCTTCAAGTTCAAGTAGCTCTAGTCTATCTAGTAGTTCTTCAAGCCAAAGTTCATCAAGCTCAAGTAGTTCAAGTTCAAGTTTAAGTTCATTAGGCACGAATTATGAATTTTATGATGAAACAATTTATTATAAATTAGTCAACCAAACATACTGATATGGCCGGACAATTATTATTTGGGAATACTTTGAGTAATCTTTTAAGTATAGGTACTTATTACCTGCATCCTATAGGCAATGCTAGTGATAATAATGATGAACCTAGTACACAAATAATAATACCTGCTAATGGCACTATTTCTAATTTTCAAGTAAGATTAACTTTTGTTCCTGACTTAGGCAAGTCAAGAACATTTACATTCAGAAAAAATGGAGTTGATACAGCTCTTGCTTTAACTTTATCTAATTCTACCGTTATAGATACGGATATAACACATTCTTTTACTGTAGTTGCTGGGGATGTAATCAGTATTTCGCATATTCAAGTTAACTCCCCTTTGATTGCGGCGGCTTCTTGGTCTTGGCAATTTACTCCTGATATTTTAGATGAAACAATATTTAGTTGCAGGACAATATATGGTATAAGTAATGCCGGTACGGATTATCTTTCTCCTGTAGGTATAATATCTAAAGAATTGACAGAAGAAAACGCTACGTTAGTCATTCCTACCGCTGGGACGATTAAGAAATTATATGTAAAAGTAAATGTTCCTCCTTATGGCAGCTCATCAAGTTCTTCGAGCTCTAGCAGTTCTTCAAGCTCTAGTAGTTCATCAAGCTCTAGCAGTTCATTAAGTTCTAGTAGTTCTTCAAGCTCTAGCAGTTCATTAAGTTCTAGTAGTTCTTCAAGCTCTAGCAGTTCATTAAGTTCTAGTAGTTCTTCAAGCTCTAGTAACTCGTTAAGCTCATCAAGTTCTAGTAGCTCATCAAGTTCATTAACAGAAAGTTCTAGCTCTTCAAGTTCCAGCAGTTCATCAAGTTCTAGCAGTTCTTCAAGTTCTAGCAGCTCTTCAAGTTTCAGCAGTTCATCAAGTTCATTAAGTTCCAGTAGTTCATCAAGCAGTAGTTCATCAAGCTCAAGCTCTTCTGCAAGCGCCACGGGTGATTCAAGAATATTTACTTTGCGTAAAAAAGCTGCTGTTGGTGGTTCTTTCGCAGATACAGCACTTACTACTACGATTGAAGGGTATGATTATGATAATTCTGATTTAGTAAATGAATTCTCAGTGGCAGCAGGGGATCAAATTACTGTTTCAGCAACAGTAGCAGGAGTTCCTACATCAGCAAGTGTGCAAATAGCGTTTGTCTTTGTTCCTGATGTTTCAGGGGAATTTATTATACCTTATAATTCAGGTGGTAGCTTATTAAGCGTTACTGCTAATAGATATGCACCTATTATGGGAGGTAAAATTGCAGCTAATTCTAACTCAAGTATAGTTAGAGAATACACACAAGCGTTTACGATAAAAAATATGTGCGTTGTACTTAGTGTCGCACCTGGATCTGGGAAAAATTATGTTCTGTCTTTATTTGAAAATATATCAGCAACTGGTTTAACAGTTACTATTTCTGATTCAGATATAGCAGGGAATATAACAGCGTATACTACTTTAACAAATAATTCTTATTTATACACTAAGATATCTCCCACAAGCACCCCTGCTTATTCTGCACCTTATATAAGTTATACAGCTCAGATGTTTTTAGGCAGCAGTTCTTCTAGTTCGAGTAGTTCATCAAGCATGAGTAGTTCATCAAGTTCAAGTAGTTCTTTTAGCTCTAGCAGTTCTTCAAGTTCTAGTAGTTCTATGAGTTCTTCAAGTTCTAGTAGTTCTAGTATGTCTAGCAGTTCATCAAGCATGAGTAGTTCAAGTAGTTCTTTTAGCTCTAGCAGTTCTTCAAGTTCTAGTAGTTCTATGAGTTCATCAAGTTCTAGCAGTTCTTCAAGTTCAAGCAGTTCTTCAAGTTCAAGCAGTTCTTCGAGTTCAAGCAGTTCATCAAGTTCTAGCAGTTCATACAGTTCATCAAGTTCTAGCAGTTCATCTAGTTCTTCACAAAATCCTAATGAGGTATATTTATTTACTGATTTATTTAGTTTATCTTTTGATACTTCTTCATCAAGTAGTTCTTCAAGTTCCAGCAGTTCTTCGAGTTCTAGTAGTTCCAGTAGTTATTCAAGTTCTAGCAGTTCAAGCAGTTCTAGTAGTTCCTCAAGTTCAAGCAGTTCTTTTAGTTTAAGCAGTTCAAGTAGTTCGTCATCATCATCTTCCAGCAGTTCATCTAGGTCGAGCAGTTCGTCGAGCTCTAGCAGCTCATTTAGTTCCAGCAGTTCATCGAGCTCTAGCAGCTCATTTAGTTCCAGCAGTTCTTCGAGTTCCAGCAGTTCTTCGAGTTCCAGTAGTTCTTCAAGTTCTAGCAGTTCTTCAAGTTTCAGTAGTTCATCTAGTTCAAGAAGTTCAAGTAGTTCATCAAGTTCTAGCAGTAGTTCATTAAGCTCAAGCAGTTCATCTAGCAGTTCTTTTAGTTCTAGTTCTTCTAGTAGTTCATCTAGCAGTTCGAAAAGTAGTAGTTCCTCAAGTTCCAGTAGTTCTTCAAGTTCTAGTAGTTCAAGTTTTTCTAGTAGTTCTTCTAGTTCTAGTAGTTCTTCGAGTTCTAGTAGTTCTTCGAGTTCTTTTAGTAGTTCGTCAAGTAGTTCGTCAAGTTCCAGTAGTTTTTCTAGTTCAAGTAGTTCCAGTAGTTCGTCAAGTTCAAGTTATTCGAGTAGTTCTTCGAGTTCTTTTAGTAGTTCTTCTAGTAGTTCTTCTAGTAGTTCAAGTTCTAGCAGTTCAAGCAGTTTTAGCTCTTCCAGCAGTTCGAGTAGTTCATCTTTTAGTAGTTCTTCAAGCTCAAGCAGCTCAAGTAGTTTTAGTAGTTCTTCAAGTTCTAGCAGCTCAAGTTCTTTTAGCAGTTCTTCAAGTTCAAGTAGCTCAAGTTCTTTCAGCAGTTCTTCGAGTTCTAGTTTATCCGGCACTTATATATTTAAAGTTGACCAATGGAATGTTGTATTTTCAAGTTCAAGCAGTTCAAGTTCTAGTTCATTCAGCAGTTCGAGTTTCAGCAGTTCTTCAAGCAGTATGAGCAGTTCAAGTTCATCCAGCAGTTCACAAAGTTTTTCAAGTTCCAGTTCATCCAGCAGTTTTTCTGAGTCTGAAATGCGGGATGCCGCGGAATTTATAGATGAAACAAATGTATATGTTTTTGATAATATTTAAGGGGGTGATACAATGCCTAATAGAGAACATCAGTATTATGTAGGTAACGACGTAACATTTAAAGGAACATTTAAAATAAACGGCGTAGCGCAGATCCCTGATGCTAGCAGCGCTACAGCTTCTATTTATAAATTAGGGGAAACTACACCTACTGTCGCGGAAACTACAGCCATTATCAGCAGCGCGCAGTTGCAGTATAAGTATACTCCGTTAGTAGTAGGCAGGTACTCTATATTTTTGACATGCACATTTAACACTGGCGTAGATAAGCGCACAGGACAAATCGAGTTTGTAGTTCGTAAAAAGGAGGCGCATTAACATGATGAACCAAAAATCGTTAGATAATTTAAGGATGGCAAAACCGAAAAAAGAAGGGTATGGCTACAGGTACTCTTTACCGCAATCTAAGATAGATGAGTTGTTTACTTATCTCGCTGAAGGTATGACATTAAAAAAAGCAGCAGATGAATGTAAAGTTTGTTTTGAAACCGCAAGAAAGTATTTCAGGGAAGGTGATTTAAAGCGCGGGATTAAGCCGTTAAGTTTCAGGCTTACTATTTTTCAGGATAAGATTTCTGAAAAGTATAATGTCCTGCTTGAAGAGCGCAGGATTAAAATGTTATCAACCGTAAGGAAAGCGATTGATTTATTGAGTAACCGCATTGAAACCGGTGACTTACTGGCTAAACCTAATATGAACCATTTGGATAAGTTAATGAGGCTTGAAGTATTCTTATTAGGCGGGGTAACACAAAAAGAACAGGAAACCAAGATGTTAACCGCGGAGGATATTTCTGGTGGTGGAAATAATCAAGAAGGCTGAACGTGTTGATTGGCAGGCAAAACTTGCCACGATGGGCCCTAAAGACGCAAAGGCTTGGCAGATTAAAGAGTATAGGCGTTGTACTGAGGATAAGCCCTATTGGTTCGATAACTATGTCTGGGCGATAGATACTAGGAAAACTCCGTCAATTATACCTTTTACATTATGGCCGCACCAGCATAAGTTGTTAATCCAATTAGATAAGTACCAGGATCTATTCATTGAGAAGTCCAGGGATATGGGGATTTCTTGGACTATTATGGGTTGGGAATTGCATCAGGTTTGTTATGTCAAAGGCTTCACCGCGCTAAACATATCAAGAAAAGAAACCGAAGTGCAGGATACCGGCAACTCCTACCATGCTTTGCACGGCAGGTTGTTGTTTATGTGGCAACGCTTACCGCCATTCTTGCGTCCGGTAATGCGTAATCCGCATTTGACATTCAGCGTGCCATCAATGAATTCGGTTATAAAGGGTGAATCCGCAAACCCTAACGCGGGGCGCGATACGCAGTATAAATTTATATTTGTAGATGAAGGGGCGTTTATTGAGTGTTTAGACGAAATGTATAAAGGCCTAAGGAACGCTACAAACACAATCTGTTTAAACTCTACTCCGCCGAAAGCAAGTTTTAATAATAAGTTTGCTGAAATACGGGAAATGAAAAATTCTTCTTTTGTAAGGATGTCGTTCCATTGGAAAGAACATCCAGAAAAAGATGATGAATGGTTTAAACGCAAGACCGCTTCAATGACAGAAGAAGAAATAGCGCAGGAGTTAGAGATAGGTTATGATAAAGCCAAAACAGACAGGTCGTACCCAGAGTATAACGAACAGATAAACTTATTGAACCATAAAGTTTATCTTAACCCGAAATCTCCGTTATACTGTTTTATGGATTTCGGGCTTGAAGGCGAAGTGCATTTGTTCGCGCAGAAAGATTTTGAGGATAGGTTATTCTTTATTTATTACAAGATTTACAAGAATATGTTAACCACGGAATTATACAGTGAATTCACCAAATCATTAGATGCCTTGCACTACAGCGGAGATATAAAAGACATTATTTTTGTAGGGGATAAATCAGGCAAGAAACGCAGCCGGTTAACGAAAACAAGTGTAATTGATGAATATAAAATGGTATCTGGCGGGGCTATTGATATTAAGAGTCGTGAGCTTAGTAACGATGAAAAAATGAAATGTGTCAAGACTTGTTTAAAAAAATATATTAATGGCAGGCCGCAATTCAATGTATCTAATGAACCTAGTTGCTTAGAATTTTCTAAATGTATTAAAAATGTTACGTTAGATAAGTCCAGGGATGACCATTTAGATAATATATACACTCACGCTGTCAATGCCGCTGAATATGGGATTAATTATCTTTTTCCGCGCATAAAAGCCGCAGGGGTGGTTGTAGGTTTAGATCCAGGTCAGGAATTAATAGATTCTGAAACCGGTAAAGTAATGAGAACAGTAGAATCCACGATGACAAAACCATCATCCGCTTTTGCGGTGATAGGCGAAAACCGTATAATAAGAAGGAGTTTGATAAATGGCTAAGAAAAAACAAGTACCTGTTATAAGAGAATTGATAGGCGATAGGAACATCTCATTCCAAGAAAGAGAAAAACGGGCAGTTGAGATAAAACAAAGGATAGCTGAATCGTATCCTATGGTTGGCGGGGCAAGTGATGATAACTTATGGCGTTCATTGAACCAGTTATCAAACCGCGATTTGTACACGCTTACGCAAAAGCGTATGCAGGATATCGCTTTTTACTTATACGATTCAAACCCCATAGCGAAACGTATAATTGAGATCTGCCGGGACTTTGTGGTAGGTGACGGGTTTACATACAGCGCGGAAGACCCGGATGTATTGGAAGTTATTGAAGAATTTTGGAATGATCCTGATAACAATTTGGATGTTGAGAATGATGTTAATGTTTTGGAGTTAGGTATATTTGGAGAATTATGCCTGCCTACTTGGGTTAACTCAGCAAATGGGGCGGTGAAGTTGGGGTATGTTGACCCCGCGTTGATATTAAGAGTTAAAAAAGATAAGTTGAATCCTAAGATAAACAGAAAATTAATTTGGAAACCAGCAGGGCAGGATAAAGAACCTATTGAGTTAGATATTGTCAATATAGATAAAGATATAAAATCAAAATCTTATGGGTATCGTCAAGGTGAATGTTTTTTCTTTACAGTAAATAAGGTTAGCAGCGCTATGCGCGGGCGTTCAGATTTATTGACTTTGGCCGATTGGATCGACGGGCACGATCAATTCCTTTTTGCCAGGCTTGAGCGCGCGTTTTTATTAAATACATTCATCTGGGATGTTACCTGTGAGGGAATGGGTAAAGAAGATTTGATAGAATTCGTTAAAGGGTTAGCGATGCCAAAATCAGGTTCTATCAGGGCGCATAACGAAAAAGTTACATGGAAATCAGAAACTCCAAAACTAGAAGCCGCTGACGCTTCTGAAGAGGCTAGGCTTTTTAAAATGCAGATATTAGGCGGGGCAGGCTACCCCGAGCACTGGTTCGGATCAGGTGACAGAACTAATAGAGCCACAGCGTTAACAATGGGCGAGCCTACATTAAAGAAATTAAAATCCAGACAAAAATCAGTAAAATATATGTTAGTGAATATTCTTAACTATGTCATTGACCAGGCGATATTAGCCAAGCGCTTAAACAGTGATGTTGACCGTACATTTAAAGTTATTCCTTCACCGATAGTGTCAAGGGATAATAAAGATATGGCGAACTCAATCGGTAACTTAGTTGATGGCCTGGAGAAAGCGACAATTAAAAAATGGTTGTCTGATAAACAAGCTAAACGCATATTTAACTCTGTCATATCGCAGTTAGGATCGCCTATAGAAAGCACAGACCAGGAATTAGATGAATCTGATGATGGGGAGCCGGTAATGTTGCCAAAAGAAAAAAAAGAAAAGGAGCCTACAAATGAATAAGGAATTGTTAGAGTTATTAAATTTATACGCGCAGAAAAGGCGCGGTGAAAATATAAAAGAAAGTTTTACTCAACTTAAAAAGAGTTTTATAGAAAGCATTAAAAAAATCATTGCCTCTGGCACGGTTGATATTGATATGGATAAGCTCCCAGTTTTTGCTATGGAGTTGTTTGAAAGTTATACTAATTTTGGGTATACGGCAACAGAACCGGCGCTTGAATTAAAAACAATTAAAGAAGTTAAAGAAAGCAAAATTGAATTAGATAAATTCAAGTTCCATATCAACATCAAAGAATCCGCTAAAAAAGAAGGTGATTTCGTTTATTATAAACAATGGTGGAAATCAAAACATACAGAAGGCGTACCTGTAGAATCGTTTATCATCAACACTAATGTAGGTATGGATTTGCGGTTAGATAAAGATATATTAAATGAATCGCACACAGCTTCTTTTTATATTAGGAACAGCAAGAAAACTGTTACCTTAACTGAATCTGTGATGTTCCTTAAACCGCATAGTGAGTCTAATGATACCGCGTTATCTAGCTGGCAGAAAAAAATAGATACTGGTAAAATATCTATTTTAGAAAGCACAGATTGGGATAAAACAATAGAGTTTACAGGCGGTATATTGAAAGGGATATATACAGCTGCGCGCCCTGATGA
>Ga0180732_1001419_pt1 | contig 14894 bp, 13 predicted proteins | sample KR11_01MetaG_FD_148674 | JGI IMG/M metagenome (GOLD analysis project Ga0180732, IMG submission 148674) | Groundwater microbial communities from the Olkiluoto Island deep subsurface site, Finland - KR11_0.1 MetaG | ecosystem: Environmental > Aquatic > Deep subsurface > Groundwater | place...
CGTATCAATTGCCTTTCCCGTTACAGTTTTACCAGTTAGCTTACTCCAAAATTCTCCCCAGGAAAATGCACTTGCAAAAGAAACCATTAACAAACTAACAAATAATAAACAAACAAAAATCTTCAACCCCTTTTTCATGTCTAACCTAATAAAAAGGTATTTATAATCTTTTCTCAAATAAAAAGTATAAAATGCAACAAAAACTTATCTATCAAGGCGCAGAAGCAATAATTCTTCAAAAAGGAAATGAAGTTATAAAGCAGAGAATTAAGAAATCTTATAGACTTCCTGAAATAGATGAAAAATTGAGAAAGCTTCGCACAAGAAGCGAGGCAAAACTCCTTGAAAAAGCATCTAAAGTTATTCCTGTTCCAAAAGTAATAAAAGTAGATGAAAAAACCAAAGAGATTGTTATGGAATTTATTGATGGAAAAAAACTCTCAGATAATCTTGATAATTTTTCTCTGAAGAAACAAAAGCAAATCTGCCTTGAAATTGGAAAAGAAACAGCCAAGCTCCATGATATTGGAATTATTCATGGTGATTTAACAACAAGCAATATGATTTTAGTTAATCTAAATGGTGATAAAAAATCTACGAACAGAGATCGCAGTAAATTTAAAATCTTCTTTATAGACTTCGGCTTGGGCTTTAACCGCAACAAAATAGAAGACAAAGCAGTTGACTTGCATTTGCTTAAGCAAGCTCTGGAAGCAAAGCATTTTCAAAATTGGCAGGAGTTATTTAATTCTATTCTCCAGGGCTATTCAGAAAGCAAAAACTTCAAAGAAACTTTCGAAAGGCTCAAAAAAGTGGAACTAAGGGGAAGATACAAGCACTAAGAAATTATTTTAAAATAGATTATTAAATAGCCCCACCAAAAGCTCTTTTGTGAAGCCTTTTATCTATGAAATAAGAAAAAATTAAATTAAAAAAAAGAAAAAATAAAACTAAAAGAGAAAAACAAATGAGCAGTGTTTACTTCTTTTTCTAAAAAGATAAATCAGCATATTCTTGCAGTAGAAGTATTCCTTGTAACTTTTGACCAACCTTGCGGTGTTTCAGATACATAGAGATTTACATAATCTATAAAATTAGAGTCTATATTGGAGCCATAAGGCAAAATAACCACATATCTAAACACAAAGTCTTTTTTGCTTAATTCATAACTTGGAACTCGTTCTCCGTTTGCATCTATAATATCTTGAATAGCTATTGTTTCAGTTTCAGTAAAATTTGGAGAATCATAACACGAGGGTCCCCAAGTATTATAATTTTCGTCATTACTTTCTTGAAATTTATGTAAAAATATTGGAGAAACTTTCTCTTTTGGAAGCAATCCTGCTAAGTAAAGGGTCAAATCTGAAAACACTTTTTCTGTATTCTCATCGTTAGTATCTGTGCAAATCATCTCATTATCTTTTTTCATCCACTGATTATACCCCATTATATCCCCATATGTTTTATTTCCTGAAAAAAGGTCTAAGTTCTTTATCCAATGTCCAGGTAATTCGTGGTTAAAATTTCCTACACCATCAATATAACAACACCATTGATGAGCTATTTCATGGAAAATTACTAGATTCAACATGACAGGGTCTAAACTTATTCCATCAGGATTACTAAGTTGCGAATAATAACTCCTATACAAGTCAACAGCAGTTACTGATTGAAGAACTTTGTAACTTTGATTAAACTCATCTAAACCTATACCCTTAACGGAAGAAGTTATCATTCTATTAAAATTGCTTTGCAATCCCATTATTTGAGGGGCTACTATAAGGAAATCATATGCATCTGTATAATTCTCATAAAAATCTGCTATGAAAGAATCTATGTCAAAATAAACATAATCCTCATTATTACACCAACCATTAGGAAGACATTCTCCTGTTGAGACGAAATATTTATTTTTTATTTCCTCTTTAAATATAACTGCTTTGTTAGAGCATTCTGAGGGATTCTTGCAGTCTTCAGGGCAATTGCATTTATTTTCCCAAGATTCACAAATTCCATTATTACAATTTGAACACATGCCGAGGCTAACATCTAATTTGCAAGAGCCATCTTCTTGCATTATCTCTGGTAGTTGTATTTCTTTTAATCCCTTACAACAAGAATTTCCAGAAACAAATTGTATTCTTTCTCCTTCTTTAAAACAAGGTTTCTTACAAGCGCCATTCTCACAACCATCTAGACACTTGTATACAGCTAAAGCTAAATTGTTATTTTTGCAGTAATATTCTAAAAGTTGATTTTTATTACATCTATCTTTGAAGGTTTGCGTATTCTGCCTATTTCTATAAGAATATTTTAAAGTAATTTCTCCATAAACATCATAATTTTTGCCACCGTCAGAATCAGAACATTTAAGATATTTTAAATTTTTTTCGTAAGTTTGAATTGCATTACCAACAATGTTAAAATTATCATCAATTTGTTTTCCCTCTTCTAATGCAATAATCTCTGCTTCTGCTCTTTCTTCATCTTCTGTCAATGAATTTCTTTGAAGTCTTGTGTAACCAAAAAGAATAAGAGAAATAAGAATAATTACCCCCAAAATAATCAACAACTTTTTTATATTTAGTTTCATATTATAAATGAATTATTTTAATCTTTAAAAATCCTCCCAAATTAACAAACATACTAAACCAGATAGTATAAGAATTATAATTACCAAACCCCTTTTTCATAATTTTTAAAAGAAAAATACCTATTTATACCTTTGTTTCTTTTCTTTAATTTATCAAGCAAAGTATTATAAACCTAACTCTTTTTATTTTATGGATGGACAAAACAGAATCAACATCTCTAATTCTTGGAGCATTATATTTAATTTCTCTTATAATTCTTTCAAGAATCAATTCTTCTTGGATACTTTTCTTTTTAGGATTATCATTTGTTTTAGGTTTATTAATTTCAATTTTAATGTGTAATAAAGCAACTAAATCTGATAATTCATTAAAATCAAAAATATATTTTAGTTTTATTCTGAATGTGTTTATCTTTATTTTATGGATGTTTTTCTGGCTAACTGGAAGCACAGTCCATAAAGATGAATTTGGCCTTGCAACGATTTTAATGTTATATGTTTTTGGAGGCTGTGCGGTTATAGGTTTTATAATTGGCTTAATCCTCTCGATTAAAAGAAGAAAAAGAAAAGATTTCAAATATAATTTAAAACCTTTATCCTGGATTTTTAGTATTCTCATAATCGTGCTGGTTATTATTTATTTTTACAATTCAATTATCTTTAGTTTTGCATTATCCACCGAAAGCAAAGAATTATGCTCCTTTACTTTCCCCGACTTAAATAAACAAAATTGTTTATTAAGGGTAGTTGTAGAGCAATCAAAGACGGGGGCAATAACATGCGGGGAATTAGAGAACATTCCTGACAGAAATCATTGTTTCAGATGGACTGCCCAGAATAGAAGAGATATTAAGATATGCATAGATAATGTGATTTCTTCGACAGAGATATTAAAATATAATGAGTATTGTACATCTGCAATAAGTTATCTTAATGATGATATTTATAATATACTAAAAAATCCTCAACATGAAGATATTATGTATGCCCTTAAATCTGTTCATTATTCAATTGGAGTTTGTTATGGAGAAGAGGAAAGAAAGTATATCCCCTTGCTAAAAGAAATAATAAAAAAAGGCTCTTTAGAGTCTAAAAAAGAGGCATTGAACACTTTAATAAAATCTGCTTCGTGCATTGGAAATGAAACAAATTCATTGGATTTAGATAGTGAAAAGAAATTTTTAAGAGATGAAATCTTGCCCCTAATTGTAAATCAACCAGAACTAAAAGAGGAAACAACCATTATTAATCAAAAAATAAATGCAAGTGTCTTACAAAATCAATAGCCCCACCAGGATTACTTCAAAATATACTTGTTTTGAAGTCCCAGAAAATTTCCTATTTTCTGAGCGTTCGAATTCTGGTGAATTCAGATAGCCCCACCAACTCGCAATCCCACTTCTTAATCTAATTCGATAAATAGCAAAGTGAAATTGCTCGGAATTCGCCCTGGGTTCCCCAGGTTCAAGATTTTGATGAATCTATTTATATTGCCGAAGCAATATAAAAAAATAGCCCCACCAGGATTCGAACCTGGGTCACTGCCTATCTCCCGAGTTAGCTCGTTATTAGTAAAGCATTTGTCTCGCGAGCTCGCTCGACCAAAGGGCAGTATCTATAGTCTCTTTAGTACCTTTTACAGCACACAAAGATTTGACCGCTAGACTATGGGGCTATTTAGTTTCCACATCTTAACTTTGTTAAGATGCTTATCATTATTGAAACCTATTAGTTTTAAAAACTTTCTTAATTCAGACTTTCGGGTTATATAAATGTCTCTTCTACTTATTTCAGAGCAATTAACCCCTAGAGAAAGTAGGCATTCTCGAACATCTGCTAATAAACTTTGATTATAATTGGTAAAACAAATTTGATGAGAATTTTGATTAGTTAATTTATAAACAGAGCCATCGGTGTCATACAACCCCCTTAAACAAGCACATACAAATCTTTTATTATTTTTTATCCAATCGGGAATACGAAGTTTATTTTTAATTTTATTCCCAGGGGGAAATCCCTTACTCTCTAAAAAATTTATGAGTTTAACACTATGTGATTCGATAAACATAGCATTTTTACCTTTGAAATATCCAACTCGAACATTTATTTTAAATAACCCCTCAATTAAGGGTTTAACATAGTCTTTAAGATACCTTTTATCAAATCTAGCGTCTCCAACAATCCTAATCATATAAGTCCCTTTTTTATACGCTTTTGTTCTATGAGAGTTGCCATCTCCAAGCATAATCCCAAAAAATTCTGCAAAGTCTAAACAATCTTTTGGCAAATGAATATCCTTAGTTTTCCCTTTAGAAAGAAAACCTCCCTTTTTCTTTCCCCAATTATCATCTAATTTCTCAAAGATGAATCGATTATACCTCGAATATCCATCTAATTTATGATAAATCTCTTCTGTAAATAAAGAAGTCTCATCGACGTATGCTTTCAATCTTCCTTCCCTAATCCCTAAAAAATCAGATAATTGTTTCCAAGTCAATTTTTTTCTTAATTTAAATTCTTTAATCAATTCTCGTTGCTTTCCCTCCCTAAATCTTAGTCTCATAGATAAACAAAGATAAGAGAATTTATAAAAGTGTTGTTTGACCGCTATACTATGGGGCTGATAACCTTTTAATAAATGTAAACTTTAAAAACCTTCTTTCAAAATATACCTAAATCTAAACCTTTAAAAAACCTCTTTCATAAGTTACAAAATGGTAAAAACAAAAAAACCAGTTCCAAAAAAAGAAGCAAAGAGAATAGAGATAACTGACAAAGAATTTGAGGAAAAAACAATAGAATTAGCAAAGACAGGATTAACCTCTGAAAAAATAGGCGAGAAATTAAGAAAAGAAGGCATCCACCCTCAAGAATACAAAAAGAAAATCTCAATAATACTAAAAGAAAATAATCTGTATGCCTCTCCAGATATGAAAAACATCTCAGACCGGCTGGAAAGAATAAGAAAACACTACGAAAAGCACAAGCAGGATAAAAGGTCAAAAAGAGAGGTTGACAGAGTTTTCGCGCAATTAAGAAAAGCCAAAAAATATTTTAGAATCTGATAATTATTCAACTGGTGAGTGCGGATAAAAATGCAAAAGAGGATAGAAGAAATAGCAAAGAAATTTCTTGAAAGGATAAAAGACAAAGAGGTTTACATTCTAAGCCATCATGACACCGACGGGATAACCTCTGCAGCAATAATGATAAAAACTCTGCAAAAGCTGGATAAAAAATTTTCCGTGCAAATTGTAAAAGTTCTTGAAGAGCAAACAATCTATAATCTTCCAAAAGAGAAAGTGATTGTCTTTCTTGACCTTGCTTCTGGAAGTTTAGATTACATCGCAAAATCTGGGTTGAAAGATGTTTTTATAATAGACCATCATGAGATAATCCAAAAAATCCCGGAGAACATTGAAATCATAAATCCAGAATTGCATGATAAACAGGAGATAAGCGCTTCTGGACTGACATATTTATTCTGCAAAGAGATTATTCCCGATGTAGAGTTGGCGAAACTTGCTACTTTAGGGATGATTGGCGATATGCTTGGAAAGAATATAGATAAAGTAAATAATCAGATATTGAATGAAGGAGAAGTAAAAAGAAAACGGGGGCTTATGTTATACCCTTCCACAAGGCCTTTAAATAAAGTTCTGGAGTTCAGCTCTAATCCCTATATTCCCGGGGTAACCGGAAATTTAAATGGAGTCAATGAACTTTTAAGAGAAGCAGGAATACTTCCAAAAGAAGGAAAATACAAAAGTTTGATAGAATTAGATGAACAGGAAATGTCAAAATTAGTAACTTCTATTTTATTAAGAATGTCTAAAGCAAACAGCAAAGACCTAATTGGGGATATTTTCCTGATAAAATTTTTTAACAAGCTTGAGGATGCAAGGGAATTAAGTGCAGTAATAAATGCCTGTTCTCGGTTAGGAGAAAGTGAAATTGCGATACAGCTTTGTCTTGAGATACCCAAAGCAAAGAAAAAAGCAGAAGCACTATATGCAAAATACAAGCGATTTATCATCTCAGGATTAGAGTTTGTTTCAAAAACAGAAAAAATACAAGGGAAAGGGTATATAATAATAAACGCTAAAAACGAAATAAAAGACACAATAATAGGCACCATAGCAAGCATTCTTTCTCACTCTTCCCTGTATGAAGAAGGGACAATAGTAGTGGCAATGGCATATGACAAGGATAAAATAAAAGTGTCCTCAAGAAATGTTGGCAGAAACGGAAGAAATGTAAGGGAAATTTTAGATTTAGTGGTCTCAAAAACCGGCGGGGAAGTCGGGGGGCATGAATTTGCAGCAGGATGTTTGATTGAAAAACACAAAGAAGAAGAATTTGTAGAGCATCTAAAGAACAGCCTTGAATTTGAATTAGTAAAGGTTTAAAACCTCTTTTTCTGTTCTTAAATTATGGCGACTAATTTAGAAGAAGGAGACATTGTTTTATGCACTGTAGATAGAATAGTCGGAACTGTAGTCTTTGTAAAAGTAGAAGAAAATGGAGAGGGAAGCATAATTGTCAGCGAAATAGCTCCGGGAAGAATAAGAAACCTTAGGGATTATGTTGTGCCTGGAAAAAAAATAGTCTGCAAAATTTTGAAAATAGATGAAAATGGGGGGATTTATTTATCTTTAAGAAGAGTCACTTTAAAAGAAAAGAAAGAGTTATCAGATCAATTTAAAGAAGAGAAAGGCTATGTTAGCATACTTAAATCTGTTCTAAAAGAAGATGCAGAAAAGATTATCGCCGAGATTTCAAAGCAAAGCAAGTTGGTAGACTTTGTTAAAGAATCAAAATCACATCCTGCGCAACTCGAAAAGCTGGCGGGCAAGGAAAATGCAGAAAAAATCCTGAAAATTTTAAGCTTAGAGAAAAAGAAAAAGGCAGTTATTAAAAAGGAGTTTTCTATTAAAACGCAAAAGCCGAATGGCATAACTTTGATAAAGAGCATTCTTAGTGCTGCGGGCGATATTGAAGTAAAATATCTTGCTGCAGGAAAGTATGTTATGAAATTGGAGTCAGAAAACATAAAGCAGGCAGACCAAAAACTTCAGCAAATAATAAATGAAATGGAATTAAAAGCCAAAAAAGAAGGCGTTGAATTTAGTGTCAAGGAAAAATGACAAAGCTGAAAAAATGCAAATCCTGCGGGGGTTACACACTAAAAAAAATCTGCGGTAAGTGCAAACAGAAAACTTCTGATGCCCATTATGAGTATCTGGGAATAAAAACAACCTTAAAATAAAGTCTTCTGTTTTTCTTCAAGCATAGCGACGCCATATTCTCCGTCGAAACCAGGATTAACTTTTATTTTACCCTGCCGGTTTTTTAATATCAATTCCACAAGCCTTGGATTTTTTGGCAGTTCTCTTATTAATTCTTTCTCATCTACTTTTAACAAGATATTAAATTCATTTCCAAATCTTTCAATAAGAAAATTATAAACTTCCCATGTTTTTTTTGAACTCAAAGTGCTTCCCAGCTCCAAAGCAATTAGTTCCTGCAAAGGCAACAGTTTAAAAAAAGGCTTTTGGTTTTTATTTTCCTCTTTTTTCTGATTGGTTAACTGCTCAACTCTGTATTCTACTCCAATAGTCAATGGCTTTTTACAAACAGGGCAGATACTATTAAGTTTTCTGCTTTCTTCAGGAGAGCAGGAAAAATTGCATAATCTATGCCCGTCCCAATGATACTTTCCATAAGCAGGGTCTGTTTCAATTGTAGCAATAAAATCTTTCTCACGAATCTGCCGGATTATTTCTTTATAACTGTCAGTTTTTTTAAAAATAGTTGCTTCTCTTCCTAAACGAAAAGGCCAGAAAGAATGGCTGTCAGAAAAACTAACAATCGCTTTGTTATTCAACTCAGAAATATTCCAGTTCATCTCTGGCGAAGATGACATCCCTGTTTCAATTGCATGAATATTTTCTATTTGATTTCCAAAACACTCTTTCAAACTATCAAAACCACTCTCACTTCCAAAAACTCCAAACCACGGAGTCCAGCAATTATGGACACATGCAAATTCTGTAACATAAGAGTTATCTTCTTCTACTTCCAAATTATAGACTTCTCCGCGATATTCTAAATTTTCTATTTTTCTGACAGGGATATAAATATAATTATTATCTATCCACCCATGCTTTCTATTAATTTTATTGACTGATTTTTTAAAACAATTTTCTCTCAACATACCAAAATCTTCTTCAAAAAATGACAGGTTATTAAAAATAAAAAAATCTCGTTTTGAGATAATTTCTCTAGTATTAATAAAATGTGTTTGCTTATTAAAGTTTTCTGAATTTTGAATATAAATAGAGGGGATAATCCCTAATTTAAGGCATACTTGCTTCATATCACTTGCTAATTCTCTTGAAACAGTAGTTCCAAAATCGCCTCTCCACCAACCCATTAAAATTTCAGCTATTTTCTCTTTTGGAAGAAAAATTAACCAGGGGGGAATTTTTTTAGTCCATGCTCTCTTTTCATCACCAGAATAAAAGATACTAAAAAACTTGTTTAAAATAACTGATTGAAAGATGATATCTGCTTGATTTTCTCTTCTATTATCAATTTTAAAATTTTCTAGCCCAAATATCTTATTCATTAATAAAATTACTTGGTCAATATAATCTTTTTCTTTAGCATTAAAACTAAAAGCAACTGCCTCTTTATTAATAAGATATCCTTCAGAAAGAAAATATCCTATTAAAAGGCAGAAATCTTTATCCACTTTAATGAGATTATTTATTGGATTTTTATTATTCCGTGAGCTAGAAGACAAAAGAAAATTCTTTTTAAAAACTCTATAATCACTAATAAAATTTGTTAATCTAATTTCATCCGTATCCTTATTTTGATTAAACCTTGGATAGATTAAGAAGTCACCTTTCTCCAAATCTTTAGCCAAAATCCACTCGTTTTTATAATTTAAAAAATGCTTTTTTTTGCAGTTTTTCTCCTGAGAACAACCTTTTTTACATAGCCCTTTAGTCCAAGAACAATTTTTATAAGATTTTACAGCAAAAAAAGGATGCTCGGGGGTAGTCGTCAAACCTTCTGAAAAATACCACGGACGAATTTTATAGATTCTACCAGAGTATTTTCTTTTTAAAACTTCTTTAACTGTTTGCCATCTATTATTATGAGTATAAACTATATCTCCTTCTTTTATTTCTTTTATCATTTTAATAGAATTATTAACATGGATCCTTTCTTCTGGCAAAAGACAATGCGCAGGGATAACTTCAATATCCTCACTTATCTTTTTCATTTCTCTGACAAACTCCTCTCCTGAAATCTTAAAAATCGGCCTGCCATCATAATCCCTTCTTCCTTTTGTATCAAAATAAGCATTTATTTTTTCAGCAGTTTCAATATTAGGAACAAGCAGGACTAGATGTATTCTCCTCCCTCTTCCTTGAGTATAAATCAGGGATATCTCTCCTGTAATAATAAATGGAAAACCATTATAATAATAAAATCCCTTATCATTTGGTTTCAGCTTTTTTATTTCTTCAAACCATATAGGATGAGTAAAGTCTCCAGTACCGAGTAAATTAACGCCTTTAACTTTTGCCCACTTCACAAGATTTTCAAAGCTCAAATTTGAAGAAGTTGCTCTTGAGTATTTTGAATGAATGTGCAAGTCTGAAAAAATTGCATCTTCTGGAATTTTTGAAGAGTCAGAAAATTTCCTGTTTTCTGAATCTGCAAAAATTGCATCACCAAATATCGTTAATGTTTCTTCCATTTCACAAAATCTCCAGGAATTTTTCTAAATCAGTATAGGTGTCTTCGCAACCATCTTTTAATAACATTACCTTGGATATTTTCGCATTTTCTAAAACTCCATATTTAGGTAGGTATTTTTCGGATAAAGATAATTCAAGTTCACAGGCAACACCAATAAGTTTGTCAATAATGTCACCTTCCGCTTCATAGCCATCAAGTATCTTCTTTACTTTTGAAGCCCCAGGAACAACATAAACTTCATAACCTTTTTTTTCTGCTTTAGATTTTATCTCGTCAACCTGCTCTTGTATCAAACATTTGGGCAAAAACAAAACTTTTCTCATAAGAATCCATCGGTATAGAAGATTAAATAGTTTATTGTGGGGGGTGTTGTAAATCAAAAAGTTGTTGGGTATTACCGCACACTTTAGTGTGTGGTTTTCTCCTCGAATTCTTGACATAAGAAAGATGCAGAAATAAAAATTCCTTTGTGGTTCCGCCCAGAAGAAATTGTGGGGTAAGGCTACATTATCTTATCTTTTAGAAACAAAATAATCATGCTTATTCCTGCCCCTACAAATCCCAGCGTAATATCTTTTATTGCGTCTAAAGAATCCCCTTGCTCTCCAAGGTAATTTGTGATTGTTAGGGAATTATTCCTTATTGCAACATAGCCGTATTCTATAATTTCAAAGCTTGCTTTTATCCCAATAATAGTCAATAATGCAACAAAAAGGCATCTCCACCCTTTTGGAACTTTAAAAATCCTGTTTAGAATTTCATAAACAGGAGAGAAAAATAAAACTCCAAATAAAAAATGCACAACTCTGTCATAATGATTTCTGCTTAATCCATAATTTTCTTTTATTGATTCAAAAAGCGGCATTTCTGAATAGCTATAATGCCCTCCGATAGCATGCAAAACTAGAAAAATAAAAATTAAAGTATAACTAAAATTTGAAAATTTGAATTTTCCATATGTTAAAACTAGCAGAAAAACAAACAAAACCGGCAGAATATTTTCATCAACCCAAACGCTTCTGTAGTTCGGACTTATTGCAGCCCAAGTCCATATTATCATATAAAAGATTAGCAAAATCTTGGGATAATTTTTTTTAATATTCATAAATAAAGATAAAAACAATAATTTAAATATTTAATTGAATTTCCAAAATCTGCCCTTATAGTTTAATGGATAGAAAAATATAAATACTCAATGCCACTAACTAAACAATGAGAGTTCTACTTACTCCAAAATCAAAAGAAATTTTATTCAGTTTCTTAAAAGAAAAATATCAAGTAAGCAATCTTGTCGAATTAGCCAAAAAATTACAAAGGCCATATAAAACAGTTAATCATTGGAGATATGATTACAAAAAATATCTGCCTAATGAATTAGTAAAAGACTGTAAAATACCTTTAAAAATAGTGGATAAACAAGAGGATAATTGGGGGGCAGTAAAAGCAGGTAAAATTGGTGGTGTTAAACTTCAAGAGAAATTAAAGAAAGAAATGGGAGAGGAAAGGTATAAAGAAATAATGAAATTAAAAGGTACGAGGGCGATTAATAATCTTTGGAAAAAATATGGGAAAAATAAATTAACTGAGATGGCTGTTGAGGGAAAAATAAGAAAAAGAGAGAATGAAAGTAAAAAATTAGAGGAAGAGAATAAAAACTATTTTATAGATAATGAGATATTTTTAGATTTAAAAAATATTAATTATAGCCGAAATGATGCAAAAAAGAAGATAATATTTCCGGAAAAAATGACTCCGGAACTCGCTGAAGAAATTGGAATTCATCTAGGAGATGGATGTTTGTCAAAAAATAGAAATTATTTTTCTGTCAAGACTAATAAAAAAGAGGAGGATTATATGCTATACTTATTTAGATTGTATAAGAAACTATATAACTTAAATTTAAAATTGATGAGACTTCCAAGTGTTGTTGGTTTTGAAGTCTATTCAAAAGCTTTTTGTGAATTTAAAAATAAAGTTTTAGGTTTACCTTATGGAGAAAAAATTCATAAAATAGAAGTGCCAAAGGCAATTTTAGATACTAAAAATAAAGAAGTTTATTATGCTCTAATTAGAGGGTTATTTGATACAGATGGTTGCGTATGTATTGTTAAAAGAAATAACAAAGATTATCCTATAATTGCATTAGGTATAAAATCTGAAAAATTAATTTTACAGATTAGTGAAATGCTGAAAAAATTAGGGTATCTTTCTTTTCATAATAAGCAGTATATTGCTTTAAATGGGATAGTAATGTTTAAGAAATGGGCAAAAGAGATAGGTTCAAATAATTCAAAAAATTTTGATAAATTAAATTGGGCGAGTAGTATAACTGGATAGTACGAAACCTTGCGGAGGTTTTAATCTGGGTTCAAGTCCCAGCCCGCCCATTTCCTTGCGGTCGAAGAGTTCGAGGTTCGAATCCTCGTGGGGGCATCTTACTCCCTATCTCTTTTTCTCTGTTTTCTTCCTCTCTTCCTCCACCAAAAAACAATCAGCAAAACCAAGATAGCTATTACAGCTACAAATCCCAAAACATAAAGCCCAAACCTGTTAAAATAAGCGCTCCACATACTTTTGTAGAAGAAATCTTTTTTCAGCTTAGGGGCAACAGCCAAAGAATTAAAAATTTCTTTAATGCTCCATTTTTCTTCTTTTCCAACAACAAGCACATAACTTCCCTTGCTTGCACTATTTGAAACTTCTATTATATAAGCACCCTTGCTGACATTCATCCTTCCAGCTTCAGGCGCCTTCCAGTAATAATCCCCAAAAAAAGGTTCATAATACTTTTCCCACTCTTGAAAAATTCCATTCACCTCAAAAAGAAGCTTATTATTGTTATAAGAATAAACATTAATTTTAAAATCAGTAAATGGTTCTTTCACCTCGTCAAAATAAGGAATTAGCAATCCAAGATTGATATTAAAATTTTTGCTTGAATTTATCAGATAATAATCAGGGCTTCCCTTTAAATCTGGATTGAATGCATCTCCTTTTAAACTTCCGTAAAACGCCTGGCTTACTTCTGGATTTTGGATTATAATTGGGTCATCTTTAGAGGTTGATTGGTCATAGACTATTCTTGAATTATGCGCTGAAACAACACTTATAGTTAACATACAGATTAAAACCAAAAATAAAATTCTCTTTTTTTCCATAACTATAATGTAACAAGCATATTTTTAAATTTTATGTAAAAGAAATCATTTATTCTCTTTATCTTTTTTGAACCTTCTGATTTTCTAAAAGCGCTTCATTAGGGAATAAAACCTCTAATCCTCTGACTTTTTTTATTCTAAAAAATTCTCCTGATTTTAAGCGTCCAATAGAATGTATAGAACCGCCCTGAATTGCCCCTAAATAATTGATTAAATCTTCTGTTTCAAAACCCACAAACTTCTCACAAATATGGTATAAATCAAAGATTCTGCAAACATCATTTTCTAAACCTGAAGATCCAAGACTGCATGGAACTCCTCCTGTTGGGTAGGACCTAACATCATATTTCTCACTCAATTGATGAGATTCATCATCTTCATAAAAACATTTAACAAAAAGTGTGCGATACACATTCTTGCCATTCTCATCCACCCAATCTTTCCATGATTTGTCTATTTTCAATCCTCTTCTATTGTTCCATCTCTAATGCCTGCTTCTGTCAAAAAGAAAACTGTCTCATTATCCGGCAGATTCGGAGAATCAATTAATTTTGCAACTCTTGAATCTTTCTTCCCTCTTCTCAAATACATCCTATATGTACTGGCGTGCCCCACTATATTCCCTCCAATTGCAGTTGTAGGATCTCCGAACATCATCGCAGGATTTGACATTACCTGATTTGTAACATAAACAGCAAGATTATGCTGCTCTGCTATCTTCATTAAATTATGTAAATATTTATTAAGCTTCTGCTGTCTGTCTGCAAGCTGCCCTCTTCCAGCAAACTCTGCCCTGAAATGCGCTGTTAAAGAATCTATTACAACTAATTTTATCGGCTCCCCATTTTTAATCATCTCAGATATCTTATCAACCAAAAGTGTTTGATGGTCTGAATTAAAAGCCCTTGCAACAAATATGTTTTTTAGAACTTTCTCGGGGTTCGCCCCTAATGCCTCTGCTATCTGCTTTATTCTTGATGGTTTAAATGTCCCTTCTGTATCGATAAACACAATTTTGCCATTTGCTCCGCCTTTTTCCAAAGGAAGCTGAACATTTACAGACAAAGTCAAACCAAGCTGAGTTTTCCCGCTTCCATAAGCACCGAATGCTTCTGTAATCGCCCTGCTCTCAACCCCCTTTCCCCCCAAAAGATTATCTATATTTTTACTGCCTGTAGTAATATAAGTAGTATCTTCTCTTTTTTTAGCATATTCCAATCCATCTAGAAAACCCAAATCAAGCATTTTTCTTGCAGCCTGAATTGCCTTTCTCGCAACAGCAGCGCCAACTCCTGCAATATTCTCAAGTTCAGAAGGAGACATTACAGCCAGTCCCATTAAATCATAAATCCCTGCTGATTCCA
>Ga0180732_1001420_pt1 | contig 14894 bp, 24 predicted proteins | sample KR11_01MetaG_FD_148674 | JGI IMG/M metagenome (GOLD analysis project Ga0180732, IMG submission 148674) | Groundwater microbial communities from the Olkiluoto Island deep subsurface site, Finland - KR11_0.1 MetaG | ecosystem: Environmental > Aquatic > Deep subsurface > Groundwater | place...
GTGTTCCAAGGACTAGTAACGCTTTCGTTGCAACTACCAGAATCAGATTGAGGATACTGAAAGCTGTGAATTAACATCTGGCACTGAAAAGTTGGGGTAAGGAAAGTAGAAGAACATGCCTTCAGGCAGGTCCCACGTAAAATTAGCTATAGCAACTACACTACCCTTAATTTTGGGTGCGTGGACTATTTATGGTTTTTCATTTGATTGGTGTGATTGGAGTAAAATAGCTGTACTTTGTCTCGGTTATTTAACTGAACCATTATGGCTTAGTTGCGATTTAGATTTGCCAGCCACGCTGTCAGAAAATAACTGGCATCTGCTTAAACCCATTTGGTGGCCGTATCAAATGCTGACCCACCGTAGCACCCTAAGCCATTGGCCTCCCCTATCCGCCATTCTCCGCGTTATCTATCTATGGCTGATGTTATTCCTCGTTTTTGGTGCTGGAATTGGTATTATTGATCTAGTCTGGTACGGTCTGTTCAAACAGATTCCAATACCGTTTGAGGTAGTGACTGACGTTTTCGTATATTGGTTATGGGTGTGGAAACGATGGTGGTGGTGGCTTTTGATCGGCGGAATAGCGTTGGGAGATATGTTGCATTTTTGTGCTGATAAGGCTGTTTCATTTATGAGCAAATGACGGGAGGAATATTATGAAGTGTGAGGAAAACCTGTTCGTTTCTCAGCCTAGACAATACGATTGGAAACCAAAATCTGACATCACAGCTTATGAATTAGCTTTAATTATTCCCATTTTCGCATGTCGTGATTTTGATGTTGAGTTGGCAATTAGTAAACTGCCGGAACAAGCACGACGGCATTTTGAGGAAGTTAATATCTCTCGTGTCAATTAGGTGAACGATGAAGAAGATATTGCTCTTTGTTCTATTCTGTCTATTTTTAGCTGCATGTGGTCCTGCTACACCTGACCCGATAGAGGTAGCTAAAGCCCGTGCTCTTGATGCTGAGACTTCTGCGCAGGCTGAGGCCGATAGGATTGCTAATGAGCGTAGCCGTTTGGCATTGCAAGAGCGGCAGGAAACGGCTGATGATCGCGTTGCGTTCAAAGAAAACCTGTTGTGGTGGGGCAGCATTGCGGCCTGCGTGAGTGTTGTGGCGACGGCTGGTGGGTACTGGTACTTTATCATCTATCGTAGTGGTATGGCATTTGCCAAACGCGCCGATTTGCAGTCGCGCATTGTGCATATCAGTCGAGATACCAGACTTGCACCCATCCTCGTGGATTGGGAACAGAACAAGGTAGTCAACCTTGACACTGGCGAGGTCAAGAATTTGTGTTATGCTGCGTTGCCAGACCCATATCGTCTTGCATTGACGCAACGAACAAAAGAGATCGGTGTACTTGCTGACGCTGCCGAGAAGATTGCCAAACACTCGCAGCGTCCTGAGCCCTCGTTGGTCTTGTCTGGGATTGAGCAATTAGCTTTACAGCCGGTGATAGGAGAAGATGATGATTGATTGGTTTTGTGGACTTAGTATGATACAACAAGTGCTAGTGCTCTTGGGATTTTCGGTTATCTGGATTACTTTTGCTATTGTGTGTTGTGGGGTAACGGATATGTTTAACCCTTATTTCAGAGATTAAATTATGCAAATGCGAAGATCTCATGCGGATAGATATAGATTCTTGGAAAAATGGGCTTGGGGTATTCGGGGCGTTGTGGCTCGTGCTCTGAAGGTTCAGCTTGGAGTCAGGATTTTGCCCAGGATGGAGCCGGTCAATGGTCCTCGCGTGGCAGGGCTGCGTATCGGTGTAGGGAAAGACGCTGACAGGCTGGTTAGTTTGCTAACCAAGAATGATATGGCTACCCTGCGTCAGTCTGTGCCTAATGAGGTTGACTGTCCAGATTGTGTGAACATCCGTGCTGATCCTCTGACTGATTGGTACGGGCGAATGTATTGTATCTATTTGCCGTGGTCTGACAGGCTGGCAGAGAAAGATGTTCAGACTCAGATGTTGTTGAAAGATGACAGTCTCACCAAACTGAAAGAGAGTGGAGACTCTTGGTGTGCCGGGTTGGAAGAGACGTACCAGACTATCTTTTTGTCTCTGGATATCAGAAAAGGTTCTCCACATTATTTCTTTCTTGGTTCCACGACGAGTGGAAAAAGTTGGGCCATACAGAATGCCATTGCTCAGCTTGCACTCCATGAAAAGAATCGTTTCATATTCATTGATGTGGCGAAAAAGTGCGATGGCCTTGGTATTATCCCTGCCTTGCGCGGGACTGTTGGTCCGCCTGCTCTTGATCTGGAACACGCCCGGGCCGCTCTGGCTTGGGCTTTGGACGAGATGGAAGCGCGGTACTCTGGCGGGAGCAGAGAGTATCGCATCATCGTGGTGATTGATGAGCTTCCTTCTCTCAGTGAGGATAACTTTTGTGTCAAGGCTGTTGAGTCTCTGGCGAGTGCCGGCGCACAGTGTCGGATGCATCTCTTTTTAGCCGCCCAACACGCAGTCGAGAAGGCCCTTGGTCCGTTTGCAGGCATCCTGAAAGCAAACGTTGGCGGAAGAATGGTTTTCAACGCCGCCTCTGTCCCGGGCAGCGTGGAAGGGCTGTATGACAGCCGCGCCTTGAATCTCCAGATTCCCGGGGATTGCTATGCTCTCAACGCTAATTTGATTCCTATCCGTTTGCAAGCGTCCTATGTTCCTCAATCGGTGTTGAGGCAAAAGTGGATATTCTCCGCGCCTCTTATGGACAGATGGCCTGATACAAATCGAGTTGAGCTTCCCGACGGGAATGGACTGGGTTCGTTCTCCGAGTCTCAAATTGCTGAGGCTGTAAAGATTCGTCTGATTGGCAGATTGAGAGGTGAACAGAGGGGATATGGCAGAACCGTCGTGCAAGCTAAACTTGGCATCGGACAGAATCAATCGGTAAGACTGTGCCAGGCAGCGGATACTATTGTGGATGCTTTGTGGAAAGTAAAGTGAAACGTCTTAATGCTATCGAGTGGGGCATAGCTTTGGGGTTGGTAGTGGGGATGTGTTTGGTTATCTTGCCTATTGCCGACGACGACTTTACGCGCGTTTTTTGGAGGATAGCACGGGGATGGGGGCCTATTCCTCCTTCCACTTATTGGTATCCATTTTGGAACACGTGGATGTTGCGACCTTTGGGCGCGTTGCCTTGTAACGTAGGGTTGGTTTTGATCTGGGCATTTAGTGTTGTGGTTGTTTTGAAACTTACCCCTGTTTGGGGGACTCCTGCCTGGGTAGTATTGCTTTGCCCTGTGTTTATCGTTTGTCTGGGGTATGGGCAGCCTTTTGAGGCAGTAGTTTTTGTTGGATTAACGTTGGTGGCTATAGCCGGAAAGCAGTGGGAGATTGCAGCGGGTATTGTTTTATTGCTGTTCAAGCCACAGGTAGGGTTTTTGCCTGCTGTTTTAGCTTGTTGGTGGGCTTTGCGGCGTCGGTGGTGGGTTGTGTTGGCGGTGCCTGTTATCATGGCGGTTATTTCCGGGGACTGGTGGGTAGTTGCCTTGCGGGAGTCTGGTGGGGTTGGTTGGAACAATGCGCCGAGGTTGGGCATCATGTCGTTATTTTGGCTGGTGCCTGGGGCGTGGTTGATTGTGAGGTTTAAGAATAACCTGAAGCAACAATTATGGGTAGCCACCTTGTTTAGTTTTTTATTAGTTCCGTACTGGACGTTTTACTCTTTGTGGCCTTTGGCGGCTATGGCGGGATGCTGGAATAACTGTCTATTCGATATTTCTGTTCAAACAGAAAAGTCTGTCTGTTTGTCTGAATAGGGTGGGGGTATAGTTTAGAATTCTGAGGCTGAAAGATATACACGTAAACGTGTAAACAGGAGACGAAGAATGGATCAATTCAAATCGAGGGTTAGTTCTGTCAGGGGTTGGTTCTTGTGTCTGATGGCTGTTGGTGTGCTTTGGTTCGTGATGCTGTACGATTCACTCGACGAGTATTTTCTAGAGAATCCAATTCAGTTGACGAAGCTGACAGTAGCTCTTTTAGGAACTGTAATAATATGGTTTCTAAATCTATTCACTGCGAATAGAGACTGGTTGGAATCGCAGAGAGCGGCAATGGAATGGCAAGCGGATCACGATCTGAAGATGATGGCGGAGATGGAAAAGATTAGACTGAATGAACTGAAGCAAGTTCAAAACATTTTTCAGCATGGCGCTGGGCAGGAAGCTGTCAACGGATTGATTGGAGAAGAGGGATAATGGAAGCATGGAAGAAATATCATAGAAAAAGAGCAGTGATGGCGAAACACAAGCGCGGAACGGCGTATCACACGAGAGCGGCAAAAGAGGCGCAAGCGTGGCGTAAAAAAGGTGTTAAGATGTTACGCCGCAAACGTAGGAAGGCCAAGTGATGACAGAATTCATTCAATCTCAGCAGGGCGTCACGGGAGCCGATTGGCATCCCCCCAAACGTGGGGATATTGTCTGGCGTCGCCACGTTCTTGTGCTATTCGGGAGCTGCTGGCTTGGGTTGCTGTACGGTATGTCTTGGGTTGTCTTGGCGATTGGCGGATATGCTACTGATGCGTTTGATATAGAGTTCTTTTTGCCGTTTCTTTTTGCAGGGATGTTGATAGCGTCGGTGTGGCTGAGCTATCATTTTGAGGATTGGAAGGATGACATGTACGTTCTTACGTCGAATGAGATTGTTCAGCAGAAGAGGCATCCTTTCGTGTGGGACTTTTCACAGCGATTGGAAAAGCGGCTGATTGTTTCGACGGCTGCGTTTCTTGGATATGGAAAGGGTGAAGAAATGTCGCTCGTGCGGTGGTTCATGGGATGTGGAAACGTCACGGTTTACGGAATCAATAGCAAGCTGGTATTGGAGGACGTTTTCCATCCGCACGGAGTGAAGCGGACGATTGATGTGTGGCTTGGAAGGAAGAAGCGATGACAGAATTTGCATCTCGACAGATTGGACGGCTAGTGTCTTGGCTGGTGTCTTGTTTTCTGATTGCTTGGACTTTGACGTGGGTAGTCGGAATGATTGTGGAACTGTTTCTACATGGTAGAATTCTGAATCCGATTTGGATTATGGAGTTGTTCTAGTCTGTTTGAACAGAAACAGGATATTGTGAACCATTTCACACTCTCCTTAAATTTTCAAAAACACTTGACAAATGACTCAAATTGTGATATAATTATCTCAAATACTAAATTACCGAGAATACGGTGATACAAGACGTAGTCATAGACGGGCAAAAATATGAAGTGAATACGACGCCTAGTTCTTGCAATGGTCATTATCCGTTTGCTACGGTTTTCGGTGTTCGCGAATCTCCAGCATCGGGTGTCATTGCCAACGTTCTGCGGGAATTGGGCAAAAAACCTGTGACTAGGGTGCTTGTTGAGGTTGACCGCTCAGAGATCCAGCATATCGTCAAGTCGCTCGGTTGGAAATTTAGCCGGAGCAGAGCGTGGCAAAACTTGTGGGAACTGTACGGCAGGAATCGGCAATGAACGGGGCGTCCAATCTGCGGCGGCGTGGCGCTTATGACACGCATGATAGGCTGATCAACCTATCATAGAAACGTTCGGAGACGTAGTCCGAGGTTGCGGGGTTGGCATCCCGCCGTCCTTCACGGGATTGTGCGAGTAAAAGCCCGGCCAGGTGAAAGACTGGTCCGCAGATCGGATGGTTCAGGAAATGAAGGCCGCGGAGTCAAGACGCTTTCAACGCAGTTGGACGAGACGTGATTCTTTTTCTGCTTCATCGCAACGAGGCCCGATAACTTCAGAACTCACCACTTGTTGCGTTATTACCGCAATTGTGTGGTATAATAGAGAAAGAAAGGAAAAGAGGGAATGATAAGAACACATCCGATTAAAAAGGGGCGTCAATGTGAGTTCTGCCTCAGTCCCGCAGAACTCATAACTCAAAATGAGGACCACGATGGCGAACTCCTGTCAAATGATGCTTTCAGTTATCACTGTGCAGAACACAGTGATAAAGCAAGACAGAATGTAATTGGAAGAAGCAAATAAACTATGAAAGGAAAAGGAACATGACATGCTACATCTGTGGTGAGAAAGTCACCCAAGCCCAACTAGATCACGCGGAGGCAATTAAGACAGCCAGCGGCTATGCTCACACTGACTGCATCGACGACCTGTCCCGCGAGCCCGGCGACGCATACCATCGCGAAGTCGCCTAACCCCACCCCAGGCCCGGCGGCTTGCCTCTGGCTTGAGCCGCTGCCTCGGCTTGAGCCGCTGACGGCAGCCCATCGCCGCCGGGCCTGACGATTGAAGAAAGGAAAGAATAAATGTCTTACGACCTTGGTCTCTATTATGATGATAAAGTAGCACTAGTGGCAAGGCATGAAGAGGGTGGAACCTATGTCCTCGGTGGAACGGCTGATGCTGAGCTCAACATCACGTACAATTATAGCGGGTTCTACTACCAATACCTTGATGAAGAAAAGGGCTTGCGGTGGCTGTACGGAAAGACGGGTGCCGAGACGGTTGAACGTTTGGAAAAAGCGGTCGGGATTCTTGGCACTTGTAGAGACGATAATTACTGGAATCAAACCCTTGGCAATGCTGGATATGCTCTGTCCATTCTATTGGAATGGGCAAGGCAGCATCCTGAAGCAATATGGGAAGGTGATTAGCTTAAATGGAAATCAGAAAGAAAGCACAAGCAGGCATTAACCTGTTCGCCTGTAGGGAAAAAGGGTGCACTGGCAGTTATTCTCTGCCTATCACACTCAGAAAGTTAGCTCAAATCCGTATGCCCGGGGCTGTGGCTTCGCGTGAGACTGTCTTCACTTGCGGGCATCAGCATAAAATTTTCTTGTCATAGCAATGGCAAGCCGCAATCTTCCTGTGAATCATGGGTTGACGCTCTTGATGAACGGTGGATTGCGGCTCTTCGTAAAGAGTGAGGAAAACATTGAGAGAAGTAGAAGTTTATGAATTTGTCCTGAAGGAATATAGAACGGAGTGGGAATTGACGAATCCTATGCCTGAATCTGGGAGGATTCATGGCATGGATTTCTTGCAATTCTATCTGTTCATGCCGGTGGCCATGATTGGCCCATTTGTCTCAGCGTTCAGGACGGCTGCTTTATTGAGAGACAACTCTGCTTTTCAGACGAATGTGGCTGCTTGGGTGGAGACGATTATCGGCACCGTCTTTTTCGAGTTGGCTGCGATTGTGTACCAATTCATCCGTCTCCGCCGGTTGTGGCAACGGTCTGGCAAGAAAGATTTGCCAGAGGTTGGGATGGGTTGGATCATCGTTGGCTTAATTGCCACGGTTGGTGCTGTCACGACTTCCAACGTCGTGGAAGTCATGGTAGCAGCATTGCTAAAGGCCGGTGTGGATGTTCCGGCTGTGTTGCCTGCGTTGGCGATTGGCTTATTCGTCGGTCTCGGTGTGCCATTGACGACAGTGGTGGCTGGTGAGACAATTGGTAGGTTCCTGCTGGAATGGCAGGCAGCGGTAACGGGGATCAGGGATGATTATGAGGCTGCTTTGGCAGAATGGGATGCACGGTTTAACCGTTCGTGGTCTGGTCAGAAAACAAAACGTATTGCAGCGTTCAAGGACCGCTTGCAAGTGGAAGTAGCTAGACCGAGATCCGAGTACAGTGAATGGAATGCGAGGCAGGAGCGCCTTGACCAGATTGTGCGATTTGTGAAGGAGAATGGTCCTAGTCAACGCGATGAGATCTTTAAGGTGGTATGGAATAGCAAGGAAGGTGCTCTTGCTACTAAGTACAAAGATCTAGCCGATTTGATCGAGGCTGATTCACTTGTAGAGGAGAACGGAAAACTTTTCATTAAACCACAAACTGGATTCTAAACTTGACAAATGCTTGTAATTGTGGTACAATATAGTTGAAAGCTTGCAGGCGTTGCTTGAATGTCACAATACATCTTTCAATGCCGAGAATCCGATTCTGGCAGTTGCAACTTCCCTCTCTCATGTTTTGTGAGCTTACTTTCAATGCCGAGAATCCGATTCTGGCAGTTGCAACCCGTGATGCACGGCTAAATGCACTGCAAGAACTGATCTTTCAATGCCGAGAATCCGATTCTGGCAGTTGCAACTGCAAGTTGTGGAGTATTATGCTACTAGATATTGTAGTCTATTATTCACAGACACAATTTGTAGTACTTTCAATGCCACAGTCGCAAATCGTTTTCTGTCTGAAAACGTGGCAGATTTGCGGAATCGTGATTCTGGTATTGGGAGCAGCTTCAGCCACCAGTGGAGTTTGCCGCCACTGACGGGGCTACATTGTGAGTAAAGTTAGATGCATTACCAAAGTCGAAAGACGGCGATAGGCAACGTACCTTAGAATGCTCCCTCAGTTCTAGGCTCTACAACCATCGTCGGCAGACAATGCGATAAAGCACGAAACGCGGCGATGGATGTACTGGCTCACAATATTAGCGAGGGGGATCCTAACCTGGCATAGCAGGGACGCATAAACGTCGAATCTGTGCAAAAGGAGTTTGAATGGTTTATGTAGTTAGCAAGGGTGGTAGTCCCTTAATGCCTTGCAAGCCAGCGAGGGCGAAGCACCTACTGAAAGCTGGCGAAGCTGTAGTGAAGAGTATGGAACCTTTTACCATTCAGTTGATGATTGAGTCTACTGAAGAAGTTCAGCCTGTGACTGTTGGGGTTGATCTTGGGGCGAAGACAGTTGGTGTTGCGGCAGTTGGCAATGGCAAGGTGTTTTATCAAGGCGAAGTTGTATTGCGAACCGACATTCACAAGCGGATGCAAAACAGGGCGATGTATCGTCGCAATCGCCGTGGGCGCAAGTGTCGCTATCGAGCTCCGAGGTTCGACAACCGTGCTGCCAGTAGACGTAAGGGTAGACTGCCTCCCAGCATTCAGAGTCGGGTCGATACAACTGTCAAGGTGGTTAAGCGGATAACTAGGTTTTTGCCAGTGAGTGAGATTGTGGTAGAGGTTGCTAACTTTGACACTCAGGCAATGCGAGCAGGGCGTAGGTTGCCGAATTGGGCTTATCAGCGTGGCGAGTTGTATCAGCAAGAGAATGTCAAGATGTACGTTCGGGCCAGGGATAAGTATACCTGTCAGTATTGTGGTGAGATTATGCCAAAGAGATTGGAGGTAGATCACATTGTTCCTGGTAGTAAAGGTGGTCCGACTGTTCCGAGCAATCTTATTGCTGCTTGTCATGACTGCAATCAGGCGAAGGGTAGTATGACTGCCGAGGAGTTTGGCAGACCTGAAGTGCAGAAGAGAGTCAAAAAGTCATTAAGGGCTGTTGCTCATACTCAATCAGGAAAGACAGCAACGTTGCAAGGATTGGCTAAAATAGCTCCTGTTTCTGAGACGTATGGCTATATCACGAAGATTGATAGGGAACAGATGGGTTTGCCTAAGACCCATTACTTTGATGCGGTTGTCATAGCTGCTAGAGGGAAAGCCTCAGATTCTCTTGGTTGGTGTGAGAAGATGAAGGCTGTGTCCAGGGGGCAACGGCAATTATTTAAGTCCAATCCATCGAAAGGGCATATATTCAGAACGTGCAGGATGTCTTATGAAGTCTTTGGATTTCGCTTAAATGATAAGGTGCAAATGCCAAATGGTATAATTGGATATATTAGTCGAAGGAGGAAGACTGGGTCTTTTGGGGTAAAGGATATAAATGGATGCGAACTTGGAAGTGTCAGTTACAAAAAGCTGAGGGTATTGAAGCGAGCTAACACTTTATTGACAGAAAGAGTATCTGAATGATAGTAATCTATCAGGATGTTACCAGACAAGTACAAATAGACGGAAAGGCTATTGACTTGGACAGTGCTGCGCGTGAGTATTTCTGTCAACGCGGTCATGCTTTAGCTGTCCTGTTTGTGTCTGGCAAGTATCGTTTGTGGTGTCATACTTGCGGCCATGCTATGTATCGAGTTGTAGGTAAGTACAGTCCGCGACGGAATCCAACTGGCAAAAGCGAGAAGTCTGCCAGTGAGGATATTAAAGATTTGTTTGGAAAGGAGTAGAAATGTCACAATTTATTCAGATCGGAGAAAAAGGAATTCAGATTTCTCACATTCAGGATGTATTGTCTCACGAAGATGGTACTATCACGCTTTCTTTCCCATGTTATTCTAATGAAAGATCAGAACGTCTGATTCTCAAAGGAGAAGAGGCAATGGCTTTCGTAGCTTGGTGGGAGAGTAAAGCCGACGTTTATGTAATCTATGGGAATGATACTTTGGCTGAAGGATTACCTATCCCGGAGTTAGTAACCGTGCCGGCCGGTGACTTTTTGATGGGTGGTGACGAAGTGCGAGGTGACGAAAAGCCTCAACACCTGGTTTTTGTGCGAGAGTTTGAGATTGGCAAATATCCGGTGACTAACTTTGAGTACCGGGCTTTTGTACTGGACACAGGGCATAAGCCACCTCCTCATTGGCTCCCTCAGTACCCAGAAGAACTAGACGATCATCCGGTAGTCTACGTGAGCTGGCACGATGCCGTGGCTTACTGTAAGTGGCTGAGCCAGAAGACTGGTAAGTCCTACTGCCTGCCTAGCGAGGCCGAGTGGGAGAAGGCGGCGCGGGGCACCGACGGTCGAGAATTCCCGTGGGGGAACGAGTGGGATGCAAGTAAGTGCAACTCGGCCGAAGGCGGCCCTGGCTGCACCACTCCGGTGGGAAAGTACTCCCCGGCCGGCGACAGCCCCTACGGAGCGGCGGACATGGCCGGCAACGTCTGGGAGTGGTGTTCCAGTCTTTATCGGGGTTATCCCTACGACCCGGGTGACGGCCGCGAGGATTGGGTGGCTGAGGGGGTCCGCGTGTTGCGTGGGGGCGCGTTCTACTACAATCGTAGGTACGTACGCTGCGCGTGCCGCCTCAGGAGCGACCCGTTCTACCGTGACTGGGACCTCGGGTTTCGGGTAGTGGTGTCCCCGTCTTTTGGATTGGATAGAGATTAACTTAATTTGAAAGGAGCTTGAAATGTCCGAAAAGAAATGTCCTAAATGTGGCACAGAGTACGAGAATGGTGTCTGTCCGAACTGTGGCCTTGTTGAGCACTCTGATGAGTGGATTGATCTTGTCAATTTGCTGTTCGACGAGGCGGCTGAGGCTGATGCATCTGGTGAAGTAGAAGGTTTCTAATCTATTTTGGCTGTCTGCGACTATACACGTTACCGTGTAGAGAGGCAGCCACGTCATTATTTGGAGTATCATCATGTCAAATGTTCCTCTAGCGTCAAAACCCAAGTCTGGTCCTAGTCTTTATGCTGAATGTTCCTGTGATGATTTTGCTTGGAGGCGAGGACGGTATCTCGAATATGATGATTTTGTAGTGCGTTGGCAAAAAGCACAGCGGGTGATGGTTGCTAAGCACACTGACTTATTGATTCTGCCTGAGATGTCGGATGATAAGGATAGCAAGTGGTGTGTCTGGCGAGACAATCTCGATGTTTTGCGTTTTTACACTATCACTCGTGGCAAAATCAGCACTGGGCACCAAGTCACAATGACGGTAGACGCAGGCCAGACCTGCGACTGGGTTTGCAAGCACATTCTATGTGCTGCAAGGTGGGTTTGGCGTCACAAGCATGGCTTGCAAAATGTTTATATATGTTGGGAAGGCGATCCGTTGGTCACCAAAGCGATAGCTTGGGATGAGCACCAGGCTGGCGGATTGGTGGGTGTCAAGTGGGCGAGGCTGTATAATGGCGTTTACGTACTTGGTTGGCATCTGTCTGAACAGAAAGGGTTGTGACTAGCCCTTTGGTTCGCAGATAAACATAGACCAATTTGCATTTATTCATTTTGTGGTAAAATATGGGTATGGAAAACACCCTGAAAGGCATTCACGTAAAACTCTATCCAACATTTCGCCAAGGGCAATATCTTGATAACCTCTTCGGTAGTTGCCGATATGTGTATAATGCTTTCCTGGAAGAAAGCCAGCGAGCTTATAAAGAAGAAGGTAAATCCGCCACCTTGAAACGCTTGGGTAACTTCTTTCACCAAGACCTGATTAAGCATGAGAACACAGGATTTCTCAGAGAACACAATACCAAGGTTCTCAAGCAGGAGGCCATCAATTTGTTGGATGCATACAAGAGGTTTTTCGTGAATGATATGGGATTCCCGAAATTCAAATCTAAGAGGGATCATCAATCAGCCCGTTTCCCGACAGATGCTATTAGTAAAAAGACTTTTGATGGTTGGCGAATTAACCTCACCAAGCAAATACGGGGGTTGAAATTCAAATGTTCGCGCCGCGATCATGAATATTTGTTATCACATCCTGAGCGATTGCGATCAGTTACATTGTGCAAAGAGAGAGACGGCACATATTGGGGCAGTTTCTTGGTTGAGTTTGAGCCACTAAGCAAGCCAGACAGCGATCAGTTGGTAGGTATTGATTTGGGCGTCAAGGCATTGGCTGTGCTGTCCAATGGGACAGTATATGAAAACCCGCGCTGGTATCGAGAACAAGAGAAAAGAATTGCCCATTTACATCGGAATCTTAGCCGCAAAAAGCGCGGCAGTCAAAATCGAGAGAGGGCGCGCATTCATCTTGCCCGCGCCTATGCAAAATTATCACGTCAGCGCAGCGCGTGCATTCACCAAATGACTTCCGAGATTGTTAGCGAGAACCAAGTAATTGTCTTGGAAAATCTGAATGTGAATGGAATGTTGCGCAACCGACATTTGGCAAAATCCTTGCAAGATGCGGCGATGGGCGAAGCAAGGCGACAATTGAAATACAAAGCAAGATGGTATCGGCGTGATCTGATTGAGATAGACAGGTTTTTCCCTTCTAGCCAATTGTGTCACGAATGTGGATGGAGAAATACAGAACTGAAGCTATCTGATCGGACATTTCGATGTGGGGAATGCGGGCATGTTGAGGACAGGGATTTGAATGCTTCTCAGAACATCGAGGCTGAAGGCATGAGAATAGCACGGGAGACGTTGCCCCGCTGTGGAGATTTGGCGTTGGCCAGTCTGTGAAACAGAAAAGCATCTGTGGATATTTGTCCACAAAAGCTGCAACGATGCTCTGTCAGAGTTGCTATGAACACATTAAGCAGGTTATTGACGAGGCGGCATTGTGCCAAGATTGAGATTCTTTGAAGATGGTGAACCAATTCCTGTTGGTTCCAGAACCTTCGTCAACCACCTTTCACTGGACGAACTTGGCTGCGGAGAAGTTAGATCTTTTTTAATGCGTGTGGCTCAAGAAAAGCTTGGCCCGCGTCATAGAGTGCTCGATGTAGCGATTCAGGTGAAGTACATTTTGACGAAAGAGGATGGCGGGTTCTGATTTGACAAATGATTGCAATTGTGGTACAATATGATTGGAAAGGGAAACAATGGTGAATTGGAATAGGATTTTCGATAGTGTGAGCAAGTCATTTGACGAAGAGGCAACGCTGAAGCATATTGAGCATGTTATTAACGAACTTCAGTGGACTGGTGAAATGGCTGAGGCATTGGATTCTATTATCATTCGCGAGGAAAACGCGAATGATTTGGCCGCGCGATTGGATATTGCTTTTGCCAAAGCTATTAAGCGGCAAGATCTTGGCTATAGGACATTACGGAAGATGGCCGATGATAAATGGATTCATTATACAAAGGTGCATAATGTGGATTAGAGGTTGGAAAGGCGAACTTGATACCGCTAGGGTTTGGGTAGCAATTAAACAGGGAGAAATAGGAACACCGACTGAGCGGATGGTAGTTCAGCGACTTCTCCGAGATGATTATACTGCTGAGAGGATGCGGAAGGAATTTCCCACTGCCGCACCGAGTTATTTGTCGTGGCTACGGTGGCGTGCGAAGTGTCTCATTAAGAAAGTTATAAGAGAAGACCCGAAGTTTTTTGGTCTGGAGCCAATTCCTCCTGTTGACGGGAAATTGACAACCGAGGAACTGGCTGCTCATGCTGGTGTCGGCAAAGAACAGATTCTTCGGATGGCACAGCAGGCAGATAAGTTGGGGTTACCTAAGCCAAGAATGCGGCTCGGCAGAACGCTTCGCGGTCGCGGGTTTGTGTTTACATCTGATGTGGCAATGGCGTATATTGAAAAACTAGGAGAGTAACATGGCAGAAGAAGTAGAAGTTACCGGCGAAGTGCTTCCATTGACATTTGTGGAGGCTCGCGCTTCCGCTGTACAAAAGAATCCTGATGGTGGGTGGACTGCTTCGTTATTGGTTGACAGAATTAGTGCAAGTTGCACTACGAAATTCCAAACTCCGTATAGCAGGTCAGGTGAATTTTTCACCAATTTGGGCTTGCGTCCAAGTGGCGATTGGCCTGTTCGTGTGAGGCTGAATAGTGAGGATGCTGAGAGTTTAGCGGCTGTAATGGAGGCCGGAAAGGGGGTGATAGAATACATAAGTGATATGCACAGATTGTTGCTGGTAGTTGATGGCGAGGAAAAGGAAAACACCTTTAAGGAAGCGGCAAAAGACTTCAATAGATAGCCGCACAAAATACATCAAAAAGGAGAATGTTAGATGTCTGGTTTTGGAGAGTCGTCAGGTGGTGGGCCAAAGTATACCGGTTTTGCGCTTGTTGGTCCACCATTCGCTGTTGTGAAGGAGTTCAGGTCTTTGGAAGACGACTGGGCTGGGGGGAGATGGTCTGCTGTCGTGAGTGGTACGATCATCAAGCCGATGGCCGAGCCCGTCGTGGACTTTACTGGAGAAAAGCACTTCTTGCCGGAGGATAGTGTTGGAGAGCAGGTAGTTCTCTACTTGCAGCATCCGCTCAAGAATCACGTCCCTGATCCCGAAGATGCCGATGGATATAAATATTTGGCATCCCGATGGGATAAGTTTGGCCGGCCGTGGCCCGAATTCTGGACGGAGATGGTTCTGTCTAAGGCGGGTGCGCGCACACAAC
>Ga0180732_1001421_pt1 | contig 14893 bp, 11 predicted proteins | sample KR11_01MetaG_FD_148674 | JGI IMG/M metagenome (GOLD analysis project Ga0180732, IMG submission 148674) | Groundwater microbial communities from the Olkiluoto Island deep subsurface site, Finland - KR11_0.1 MetaG | ecosystem: Environmental > Aquatic > Deep subsurface > Groundwater | place...
CTGGTGTTGCCGAGCCATGACCCGGGTTTTTAAGGTGGTGGACCTGGAAGGGTCTTTAATAATGGACGCGGAAATGGGTTGGCCTGCAAGAAGGTTTAAGAGGGCTTCATGGTTTGAATCATCTCCGGATACGGAGAGAAGGGAGGCTTTCCCGCCCAGCCCTGCAATATTTGCAGCTACGTTTCCAGCCCCCCCCAGTCCCATTGCACTGCTTTCCTTGAGCAGGACCGGAACCGGCGCTTCCGGGGAAATTCGGGATACACTGCCGTAGATGTAGTGATCCAGAATGATGTCGCCGATGATCAGGATGTTGGCGTTTTGGAAAGTGGATGGGGAAATATTGGGTATCATAAGTTGGGTGATGAGTAATGAGCTAAGAGTGATGAGTGTAAAAACAGTGATGAGTAATGAGTAATGAGTGATGAGGAAAAATCCTCAGGCAAGATTTCAACGTTTTATACGTTTTTATCTTGTAACTCGTTACTGTAAATCAAATACTTTTTTTTATGGACCGGATAAGGCCCAATAGCATTTTTCTAATCGGATCAACTGAATTTTCAGGAGTAGAGGACGTCATTTCCAATTCTTTAGCCAGCAACCATTGAGTGTCCAGTTCACTCAGAGAACCAAGCGCGATATATAAAAACTGTGCAAACTCCCTGTTTGAGGCACGGGCAGCACCTTCGGCAATATTGCTTGCTACTGATACAGCTGCCCTCCTCATCTGCGAAACTAAGCCATAAGTCTCTTCCTTTGGGAAGCTGTTTGTAATGGTGTAGATTTCTTTTGCTAATTTTAATGACTCTTGCCAAACCCTCAGATCTTTGTGAGTTTTAATCGCTTCACTCATTACGCATCACTCTTCACTCAGACCTTCTATAATTGCCGCCGCAAGCAAAGGAATCATAATTTCATGATGACCGGTGATGGCATATCCTTTCCCTCCCGGGATGACCGGCCTGCGGACCACGTTTTCATTGGGCCGGTAATGCTGGATCATGTCAAAGTTGGCAGTGGTGAAATCTTTCACGGGGTGGCCAAGGTTTCTTGCAAGGGCCAGGCACTTTAAAAATACTTCCGGAAGAATTACGGCGCTGCCCAGATTCATCACCACGCCCCCATTGCCCAATTCGGCGACTGAGGCGGCAAGGATTCTGAAGTCCTGAAGGGAAGCACTTCCTATGGCCCCGCCGTCTGCGGTGGGATGCTGATGAACGATGTCCGTGCCCATGGCCACATGGAGTGTGTAGGGAATACCTAATTTGTAGGCTTGGGGGATCAAGGCTCTGTGGAGATGGGGGGCATTGCTTTCAACCATTCGTCTTCCCAACGCCTCGCCGAATCCTTCTCCTTTTTCCGACGCATCTTTTGCCGCTTGGTTGACAAAATCCGCAAGATCCGAGGCCATGCCGAAAGAACCATCGGTTAAGGCTGTATCTACATCTTCGGAGGTATGGCCATACAAGGCCAGTTCCGTATCATGGATCCCAGCAGAACCGTTGGAGGCAAAATGGGTGATCAATCCTTTTTGTGCCAAATCGATTAAAATCGGGCTGCAACCGCATTTGATCACATGGCCCCCCAGCATCACGATGACCGGCTTGTGGTTCTTTCGAGCGTTTACCACTGCCCGGGCAATGGCTTTGAGATCATTTGCCTTTAGAACCGAAGGCAGATGATTCAAGAAATCCTTTACGGTCATCCCTGCATGGGGCGGTACGGCTTCAAGGCTGGTATTCACCTTGGACTTTCTTTGGGAGGACGGGTAGGTTTTGATCTTATCCAGGTTTATGGATTTGTATTTAGACATGGGGAATGGTGGTTAAGTGGTTAAGTGGTTAGGTGGTTAGGTGGTTAGGTGGTTAAGTGGTTATGTGAGAAGCTAAAAACAAAAATTAAATTGTGAAAGCGGGAAGGCGGTTTTATCCTCTTAATCACATAATCACATAATCACTTTTCATGAGACATTTTGTTACTTCCAGTAGGCTTGAAAATCGCTTGCAAGGGTTCAGGCCGTTGGCGCTAAAGGCCTTTGGATTGATCAGGTAATTTTCGGGAATGCCGGCGTTTATTCCGGCCAGAATATCCGTTGGTTTATCCCCTATCAGAATGGATTCATTCAGGTTGATCCGGAATTCTTCCCGGGCCTGGAAGATCATTCCCGGGGCGGGCTTTCTGCAGGAACAGACGGTTTTGTATTCCCCTCTGGCTTCGGTGGGATGATGGGGGCAGAAAAAGACTTTTAATATCAAAACCCCTTTTTCTTGAAACTGTTTAATCATCCACTGATTGAGGTGGTTGAAGTCTTCAAGGGTGAAGATGCCTCTGCCGATTCCGGACTGGTTGGTGATGAGGATGATCCGGAAATCTTTTTCAATCAGAATGCGACACAGATCAAAGATTCCCGGAACAAACAGAAAATCTTCTATTTTATACACATATCCGGTATCCATGTTGATGATACCGTCGCGGTCCAGAAATGCGGCTTTGGGCATAAGGGAAATGTGGTTAAGTGATTAGGTGATTATGTTTTTATGTGAAAAGCGGAGGACAAAATGACTTTTTTAAGCACATAATCACATAATCACATAAACACTAATTTTCTAAAACACCTGGGTAATAGTGATGCCGGCAGTTACGGCGATCTGGTAAAGAATCTGGGTAACATCCTTCATGTTTTTCATGAAATCCGGCCGAATCATTTTTTCAGGCACCAGGATGGTATCCCCCGGGTACAGGGCTGTGTTTTCGAATTTGTTCCAGAACCCCCATCTTTTCTGGCTTTCATCCCAGGAGGCTCCCAGGAAAGTTGTGCCGTTTCTGCTGATCACGGTTCCATCGGCCCGGATGATATAGATGTCTTTATCCTCGGCGTTTTTGGTGGGGCCACCCGAGCGGGCCAGGTAGTTTTTCATCTGGGGATGTTTTTCATCAAAGATATGGGCGTTGGGATTGTACACAGCCCCCACCACATTCACGGTGGACGGCTTGATGGGGATATGCAGATGATCGCCGTCTTCCAGTGAAAGGTCATACGGGCTGCTGGTGAATTCATCAAGTTCTGCAAGCTTCAGGGTCACCCGTCCCGAGGCCCGGCTGTTTTTAAGCTTGGATAATACGGCCTTCTGGCCGGCAAGATACTGGTTCTGGGCCTGGGCATCTTCAGGGGAAAGCGCGGAAAGGGCTTCTCCGGAAGAGAGCCTAAGCAGCTCAGTTTCCATCATCTCCGTCATTTCATCGATTCTTTTCTGCTGAACCACCCGAACAGATTCCCGAGTGAAAACAGCACCTTTTAAATAAGAATATTGAGTAAAACCGCCGGCACGAAGCAGAATAGTGCTCAAAGACTCGTCTTTTCGAATCTGGTAGGTTCCGGGAAAGATGGTTTCACCGGAAATAGTCACGGTTTTTTTCTTTTCATCCCACTCAGCGACCTGTTTTACCGTGATCACGTCCAGAGGAGATAGTTTCAGGTTGTGGTCGGGATCTTCCGCAAGGGCTTTATTGAGGTTGAATTTCAGAATGGTGGTTTCAACGGATTTGCCGTCAATGATATTATAGCGCACCAGCTCAGCCTCATCCAAAAAGGCATTATCCTTTGGGCTGCCTGCCACTTCAACAAGGTCCTTTACCGTCATTTTATCAGCAAAGGGGTATTCCCCTGGATTGTTGACCACACCATTGATGGTTACTGTATACTTCTGATTATAGTCGTAAATACTGTGAATGATGACCTTGTCCAAATCCTGAAGCTGAAGGTTTTGCGTTGGGTCGTCCGCCATGGCTCGTGCAACATTAAAGGTGAGAATGTCCACTTTTTTGGTGGCCGAATTCGTTCGGTATAGGTGCCCTGATTCCATGGAGGCTTCTCTTTCGAGTTGACCGGCTTTGTAAATGAGATCCCGGATGGTCATTTTGTCAATGAAGTATTGGCCGGGATTACGGACCTTGCCGGAAATCAGAGCATATTTTTTATCCTCAAATCGCTCCTTGCTGAAAATATAGATCTCATCCAAGGGCATGAGGTATTTGTTCTGGTAGGGGTCATTGTTCAGCAGCAGGCGGCCAAGGTCAAAGGGGATGAGTTCCGCCTTCATTTTGTCCAGCTGATAGCGTTTGATGAGGGCGTAGGAAAAATAGGTGTCCGGCATGAGGGTGCCGATGTCCGGCAGAATGTCCTTGATCCGCATGCTGGGTGAATAAGCGTATTCACCAGGGCGCAAGATGTTTCCATAAAGGAAAACCGCATTCACCGAGGTGGGTAGAATGGAAGAGACGCGAATCTGATCGCCATCCCTCAGGGGCATGGAGTCTTTACCGGTTAATTCGCCATAGGAAATATCAAGCACTACCTGAACTCTGTTTTCAAGGGCTCGTTCAATCTGTATGCGCTGACTGAAGGCCCTGGGAGAAAGTCCTCCGGCAAGATCCAGGGCTTCCTGAAGATCAAAATATTCCCGGAGTTCATAGATGGCGGGACGTTTCACGTTTCCCGACACCGTGACCATGGGTCCTGCCTGGGGTACGAAAATGACATCTCCGGGCATCAACCGGGCGTCTGCTGAGGTATCCCCTTTTAAAAGAAAATCATAAAAATCCAGTCGGGTAACATCTTTATTGTTCCTTTTCAACTCAACGTCCCGCAAAGAGCCCAGACGCGTGGGGCCCCCTGAACTGAGCAGGGCGTTGGTCACCGTGGCCAGGGAGCTTACCGTATAGACCCCTGGCGCTTTGACTTCACCCAGAACAAACACCTGCATGGATCTTAGTTTCCCCATGGAAACATTCACATTCACCCCGGTAATGGCTTCGGCCTTCTGGTGGATCAACTCCTTTAATTCCGCGAAGGTCTGGCCGGCAACGGATAGGGGGCCGATTTTTGGAAACAGAATGACGCCTTCATTGTCCACCACCAGATTATAACTGGCATCAATTCTTCCCCACATGAGGATATTGATTTCATCCCCCGGTCCGATGACATAATCATTGGAAACCGGCATGTCCTTGATGGGAGCAAAGGTGCTTGGCGGCTGGGAAAAAAGCTTGTGACCGAAGATTTCAGGTAGAGGATCACGGCCTTCTCTTTTGTCAGGGGAAGCGTATTCATCTTCCGGTTTTACTTCAGGTTTGGCCTCATCTTTTTTCCCGGCTTCCCCGGTTTCCGATTGGCCTTGCTCAAGCAGCTTTTTCCCGGCATCAATATCTTCGGTGGTAATGGTTCCCATTTCAACTTTTTGTTTGAGTTGCTCCACGGCTTCAGAAGGCACTTGGCCGCTGTTGATCATGTTCAATCCCTGCTGAACCTGCTGGGGAGAAACCTGACCGGAGCTTACCGCCTGGCCAATGGCCGCTGCCTGGGACGGGGAGGGTGCTGCCGGTGCGGTTTCTGCGAATCCTTTGCTGCTGGTGATTTGGGTTAGCAATAGCAGGAACAGGATAAAAATCAATGGCCGAAAATATGGGTGTGTCTTATTCATGGGTCCTCGAATAAAAAAAGGTGGTTAGGTGATTAAGTGGTTAGGTGATTAAGTGGAGGGGGCATTACTTTCTTACCCTTAACAACATAAACACCTAATCATATAATCACAGTTTTTTTTTTGACAACAAACCACGGGTTAAGCAGGTTTTCCTTGTTGTATTCCAAGGGGATGTTCTTTTCGAAATCCAAAACCGTCGCACCGGATGATTCCGCAACGGCCTGTCCGGCTGCCGTATCCCACTCCATAGTGGGGCCGAGGCGGGGATAGATATTTGCTGCTCCTTCGGCTACGAGGCAGATCTTGAGGGCGCTACCGGCTGAAATATGGTTAACCTCACCATGTTCTTTTCTCATCTTTTGCACAAAGGCCTCCAGTTCAGGGGAGGGGTGGGACCGGCTTCCCACAATGGTGAATACGCCAGGTTTTGAATCCTTAAGAGGAAGTCTCTCCAGTTGATCCAGAGTGCTTTTGAGGATGGACACAGGATCCTTCGCTTCTTCTGCTTGAAACAGGGATGAAGCTTTTTCGATTTTGTAGGCGCCGATTTTGCCATCCCCCAGATAGAGAATATCCTTTACCGGCCAATAGACCACCCCAAGAATCGGTTTTCCCCTTTCAACCAGGGCGATGTTCACGGTAAACTCACCGTTCCGTTTGATGAACTCTTTGGTTCCATCCAGGGGGTCCACGATCCAGAGTTGTTCCCAGTTTTTCCGTTCGTTGAAGTCAATCCCCCTGCCTTCCTCGCTGAGAATGGGAATTTGAAACAAGGCCAACCTGCTTGTAATCACCTGGTGGGCCTTCTTGTCGGCCAGGGTTAAGGGAGACTGGTCCTCTTTGTGTTCGACGCTGAAATCCGTGTCATAAACCGAGAGGATTTCTCTGCCGGCGTCCAGGGCTGCTTCAATGGCGCCCATCAAAAAATTGTTTTTCAAATTCATGTTTTATCCGGAGACTTTTCTTAGTAAAGCGTAAAGAGTGATGAGTGATGAGTGAAGAGTAAAACGGTTTTCTGTTCTCAAGGATTTCTAAAATATCTTTGGGCTTTTTCCAATGCCACGGGGTCATCAATGCCCATGGCTTCCATTTCATCCTCAGCAATCACGCAACCCACGGAAAGCCCGTCCTTTACAATATATTCTACAATGTCGGTGATGAAATATTCCTTGATTTCCGTTGGAATACCGTTTCTGTCTTTCATGACCACCTGGGGGCGGGACGCAAGAATCGGAAGGTATTGGAGAAGATCTTTTCTCCGAACCGCATAAATACCCGAGTTGCAGATGGCGAGATCTTTCTGAACCGGTTCCGGGAAAGTACTCCAGTATTTCCATTCGATAATTCGGGTGACATGGGACTCGGTTGTTTCCAAAACTCCGTATTGTTTTTTATCCACAGGAATAAACCCTAAAACCGTCATGCTCACTTCAGCCAACCCTTCAAACAGACGCTGATAGCTCCGGGGTTTGACAAAGGGGACATCCCCCATGGTGATGATGATGAAATCAGTCTCCAGATGCTCTATAAAATCAGCCGCTGCCAGTAGGGCTCCACCGGTTCCGTTCAGTTCCGGCTGTTCACAATAGGTCAGGCCATGGCTTCGGGTAGCGTCGATGACCTCATCTTTTTTGTAGTTTACGATGACGCATTTTGGGCCTTCCGGCAAAGACTCAAGGATCTGAAGCAAAATGGGATGATCCCCTTCAAAAGGGGTTTTGCCGGGAACCAGGGGCAGGAGGGTTTTATTGCCGTCAAAGGCTTTCATCCTGCTGCCCCGGCCTGCGGCCATAATGATGGATGCGATATTTTTCATAGTAAAGAGTAAAGAGTAATGGGTAAAGAGTGATGAGTGATGAGTAAAGAGTGATGAGTGATGGGGTTCAAATTCCCCCCTGTTCACGGCTCACGGTTCACGGCTCACTGCCGTTTAGGTCTTCCGATGCAGAAATATCCAAAGCCCTGGGATGTGACATAGTCAGGAGAATAAAGATTTCTTCCGTCAAAAATCAGGGGGGCTGAAAGACGCTTTTTGATTTCGGAAAAATTCGGGTTCCTGAACTGGTTCCAGTCGGTGGCTACGGCCAGGGCATCGGCCCCGTTCAATACCTCGTACTGGTCGTCGAGAATCGACAGGTTGGAAACAGAAGCCAATTCATTTCTGGCCCTGGTTCCCGCCTCGGGATCATAGGCTCTGATCTTCATTCCGCTTTCAGCGAGTTCCTTGATGATGTCCACTGCAGCGGATTCTCGAATGTCATCGGTATTGGCCTTAAAGGCGATGCCCCAGACCGCGAGGGTTTTTCCGGAAACGCCCCCCTGGTCTTCAAAATAGGCTTTAATCTTGCCGGAAAGTACTTTTTTCTGAAACCCGTTCACATGGTCAACCGCAGACAGGAGTGAGGGGTTGTATCCTTTTTCCTTGGCAGTATTGATGAGCGCCCGGACATCCTTTGGAAAGCATGAACCACCGTATCCTGCTCCCGGATAAATGAAGTGGTATCCGATGCGCTGATCCGAGCCGATACCCAGACGAATATCTGCGACATCAGCGCCCACTCGGTCGCAGATATTGGCGATTTCGTTAATAAAAGAGATTTTTGTCGCCAACATGCAATTCGCCGCGTATTTGGTTAGTTCGGCACTCCTGACACTCATGACGATCATCTTGTCCCGGCTTCTGGCAAACGGTGCATATAAAGTTTCCAGAAGCTTCGCAGTCCGAACATTGTCCGTTCCCACAATGATTCGATCCGGCTTCATGAAGTCGTTCACCGCATCTCCCTCCTTGAGGAATTCCGGGTTGGAGACCACATCAAATTCGATGGAAAGCTTTCTTTTTTCGATCCGATCCTTGATGATCTGTTTGACGGTATCCGCAGTGCCCACCGGTACGGTGGATTTGTTGATGATGATTTTATACTCGTTCAGGCTTTCACCGATCTGTTCCGCCACCTTCAGCACATAAGAGAGATCACAGGAACCATCGGGATTGGATGGCGTTCCCACACAACTCATGACAAAGAGTGCATTTTCAAGGCCTTCGGAAAGATCGGTGGTGAATTTCAGCCTTTTCTCAGTCACGTTCCGTTTGACAAGTTGCTCAAGGCCCGGTTCATAGATATGGATTTTACCGTTGTTTAAATTACGGATAACCTCGGGGTTGATATCCACGCAGCAGACATCGTTTCCCATCTCGGTAAAACAGGCCGCAGTGACAAGTCCGACATATCCGGTTCCAATAATACAAAGTTGCATGGTGGTAGTTCCTTCATCCTGGCTTTAATAGGGTGAGACCTTTGCATTTTTCAAAGGTCTCAGGGCAAGGGTAATCTCATTGTTATTTTTTCGATTCCATCTTAACCGATTTGTTCTTTGTGATCAACTGATAGAGCTCGATCCTCCATTTCCCCACTTCTTTTCCGCCTTCTTCAATTTGCCGGTTGGCCAACTGCATCAGCCCTGCATCGTTTTTTTCGAGCCCGATCATTTTCGCTTTGAAACCATTTAATATTTCTCCCGCCCCTCGAACATAGTTTTGGTGGACTTGCTTTAATTCCAAGGTGTTCGGGGATATCTCCCTTAATAAGGCATAAAAACGGCTGTATAATGGGATGGTATGGTTCTTCAGGACGGAAAGAACCCGGTCATCGGTTGTGTAATGGTCCCCGGTTACGCTGCCATAGTATTTCAAGGCCAGGATTTCCAGTTGGGAAATATTCATGATATCCTGGTTGACGTAAGCAACGATGTCTGTAGACGTCTTTCCAACCGCACAGGAACAAAGAAAGATGAATATGAAACACGAAAGCCGGAGGCCTCGGATATTTTTAGCGAAGATCATGCAATGAATTTTTTGGAAGAATATGGCAGGATAGAATCTTTTGGGCGAATCCCGATGGTATCAACCTCAACGTCCTGGGTATCGATTAGCCAGGGCGTTGAGGTGTCTTTGATTTTTGTGGATTAGGGTTGATGGTTGGCCGTTGGTTTGGCGTCACTATCCGACATGGAGGTGACAAGAAGAGCAACTCCTGCAATGGTTGCTGCAGCAAGGGCTGCGATTTGCATTTCAGTCAGGCCTTCGGTTCCGGCCGGACCCGGGTTCCCCTGGGCTCCGGGATCTGCGGCAAAGGCAACAGGAATAAAAAGCAATGAAAAAACAAGAACACAAATACCGATTTTTTCTGCTAACCCTATTCTTTTTCTGTTCATATAAAGTCTCCTCCCCTGTTAGTAATGTAATATTTTGACGAAGAAATGAAACTGATCTATTGAGATTAAAATTCAGAGATTAAGATTCAGACGCTGATATTAGCTTGTTGGTTTCCTATCATTCAGGGCAAGGGCCTTGGTTTCATGGATTATCTGTTTCCAGATTTGATTAAAATGCCCAATAAGTGCCTGATACTAAAATACTTCACATTTCTTACTACAAGTTTATGGAAAGCGCAACATTTTATTTATAACTTTAGAGAGTAAGGAAGAGCGCCACCTGATATCGCCCTGGTTTCCAAATCGAGTTTAAAATTGGTTTATCGGCTTATTGTAAAAGAAACTTTAACCTAAATTGAGCGATTTTCGAATTTGCCGCAGATGCGATGAAATCAGAAATCCCGAAGGGGTTCAAAATTTTGGCATCTAAAAGGTTTAAATCCCATAGGATCATGAAATATTTCTTATGGTCTAAATTTTGAAACGCTCAATTTAGGTTTAATTAAAGTGACCAATTTTTGCACCCCTAATCCTTAATTCTTTCGATTTAACCATCGGCCATTATTGGGAGATATCCTTTATGCCGGATTTAAACTCTCCGGGCATCAGGTCCCGGGTCATGCCGTAAAGGTTCTCCCCATGATCAACCACGGCGGCGACATCCCTTGTCCACGGTGAGATGGAATACGAGTATTTTGAATTGGTTTCGGATCTGCTAAAAACTCTTGCAGGGATGGAAAGAAACACGCCTTTATCATGATACCCTCGGTTGAAATCGGTCATGTCGTCCGTGTTTGTAAAACTGTACCAGAATCCGATATCCACGCCATTGTCGTAGGACCGTGTCACCGTAAACCTCCAGCCAATATCCTCAGCAAGATATTTGCCGTATTGGGCCTGGATGGTTAATTCTAACGATTTAATATCATAATAAATATTTCCCAATAGCGTATTGCGCCTGAAATCCATGAGTTCAAGAGGTTTTCCGGGGGTTCGTTTGATCGCGTAATCCCCTTGAAGGCCTAAGGCCAAGTCTCCGCGACCGATAAAACCGAGTATTTCACCGGACAGTCCTGCATACATCTGTTCAAAATATCCGACCCCGGCTTTGACGAAAACATGGTTTGAAACCCGGATCACCTGGTCAAAAAATAAATTGTCCAGGCTGAAATCTGCATCGGAATATTTCCAGGAATCACTTCGAACCGCATCGGGGATGGGTTCGTTGCTGGATTCGATATTGGAATAAACCGGAAGAAGGAGCCTTCCGAAAAGCGCGCCGCCTTTCCAAATATCCGCTCTGAAATACGGGGCGGCCCCAACCCTGCCCTTGAAAAAGCCGGAAGGGTCATTCAGATAAAGGTCAAGGTTTGGCTTAATTCCCCAGTCAAGGTTGAGTTTTTTTGATGGATCCAACAGGATATCCGTTGCGGGTTCATGAGAGGACTCCGCGCTGCCGGAAATTACGGTCGCCTCTGCTCCCATAACCGGACCGGTTTGGTTTCCCGTCGAATCCAACTTTAATTTCATGAAAGGAGGACTGGCCCCTTTTGGCTGTGAGGAAGAGCCAGGGTTTACCTTTCCTCCGCTTTTCGAGGGATTTGAAAATCTATCTTTTTTGGAGGCAAAAAGAGAGACCTTAATCAATTTCCCAAGGGTTTCGTCGTCCATTTCGCCGAATGCGAACTTTTTAAACTGGGTTCTTGTGACGGAGGCGGAAAGAATGGGGACATTTCGTTTTTTAAAGACCACAACCAGGCTTTCCACCCACTCCGGGGAAGAAAAAAGCATGATGCGATACATCCTTCCCGCGGCTTTCTGGTTGGAAAAATATCTGGCGTTCTGGCATTTCACAGTCAGAACCTTGTCTTCCAGCAGAATGGCCACATCCTGCATCCCCATCTTTTCGATCTCTGTTTTGATGTCCTGCAACCATTGCCCGGGGTGGGTTCGGGAGCGCTTGTCTTCCATGTGCTCCCGGTTTTCATAATTACCCCAGAACATGGGATCCGGTTTTTTGGGCATCATTTCTTTGCCCACATCCAATTCAAGTTGTGCGGTAAACCCCAGGGCATTTCCCCGCTGATAGGTAATGCCAAGGTTTACGCCGGGTATGGGTTTAATTCGAAGGCCCACATTGATGGGCGTATCTGCACCCTCGGGGACGGCAAGTTCCCTGTTGATGCCCACAGGCTTTTCTTTTTGGTAATCAATGGGGTTGTATTCCATCATGACCTGCAGGTGATCGTTCACAGCCCATTCGATTCCGCCGAAAAGTCCTTTAAGCCGGTCCGTTCCATAGCCCATTGTCAGGTCAAAGGGATAGATCTGTCGGCTGAAAACAGCGTATTTGGCTGGAAAAAGTCGGGTCCCGTGAAAGTCATGGAGTCCAAAAGCAATGGCAGGCACAAATTTGGATTCCGGAAAAACCTGGTATTTCACGTCAAAGGCCTTGTCCTTATTGTTTCCGTATTGTTCGCCCAACGACGTTTCCGTTCCAGTGATTTCCGTGAGTCTGAAGCCCACTTCAAGGCCAGGGAAAACCCCCATTCCCGACGTGAACCACTTGAAGGGCCTGGACTCAGCATACCCTGTTCGAAGAAAGCCATCCTCCAAAACCCTTGCGTTCGGGATTTCCATGAGCCCCGTACCCCCCCAGTTGGCAGGATTATTAAAGGGCTTGTCATCGGCAAAACCAGTGAGGCCTATCCATAAAATCATGCAAAACAAAAGTTGTGTCCTGAAACACAAGGCTTTTTTAATCAGTTTCCCCATTAGATTTGAAATTGCATTCCGGTATAATTTTCAATTTAAGCTTGGAAAATAGGATGGATTCAGTAGGATACATAATTTGTGGGTATAAAGCTCCGCTTTCCGGGCTACACCTTTACTTCTGGTGCAACCTGTTGGAAATTTGTTGTCAATGAAAGGTTTGGAGGTATGTTTATTAGCCGAGCCTATGGATCGAAGGTCCATCTCATATCTTTTTTTGCCTTCTTTGTCCACAGATAATAAAAGGGGTGGCATGACGCATGTGATAGGTTATAGGCGATGGGGGATAGGGGGTTATGTGATTAAGTGATTAAGTGATTATGTGGTTATGTGGTTAAGGGGTTATGTGATTCGGTGCCGGGCCGATGGTTTTGAAGGGGCGAACCTAAGTGCTCGCCTGATAGACATCAGGGGTATAAATGGTATTTACTGCTGATTCTGGAAAATTCATATAGACCGGCTTTCCAGTCGTTTTCCAGCTCATCCGGGTCTTGCTGTTGTTCCAATTGATTCCGAAGATCTCCGGAGCCCAGGATGAGATCCATGGGTAGTTTGGTGTATTCGTACTCATAGGGGGGGGATTTCCAACTAAATTCGCCCCCATGGTTTTTAAGAATGGACCTCAGGATTTTCAGGGTTGTTTTGTAGGGGGAGTACAAATCGGGATCCGTGATGTGAAGCTGGAATCCCCGGCATTGAGTTCCCTGCCATTTATTGGAAGTGGGTTCGAAAACCAGGGGGCGTAGAACAACCCCCGGAAGAACAGGACCTCCAAGGTCCTCAAGGACTCTTTCCACGTTCAGATAGGGCGCACCGAAGATTTCAAACGGCTGCGTGGTTCCTCTGCCTTCAGAAACATTGGTCCCTTCCCAGATGACCTGGCCCGGATAGACCATGGCGGATTCAGGGGTCGGCAAGTTGGGGGAGGGAGCGATCCATGGAAGATTTGTATCTCTGAAATACATTCGCCTTTGCCAGTTTTTCATGGGAATCACATCCAGGTCGCACTTGATGTTGAATTCATGGTTAAAAACCAGGGCCAGTTCGCCCATGGTGAGCCCGTGACGCATGGGGATCGGGTACCTGCCCACAAAAGAGGAAAAATCGGGTTCCAGGAGATTTCCTTCCACCTGGATTCCGTTTACAGGGTTGGGCCGGTCCAGGATAACGACTTTTTTATGCATTGATTTTGCAACTTCCATGCAATAAGAGACCGTATAAATAAAAGTGTAAACTCGGGTTCCCGCATCCTGAAGGTCCACCAGCAGAATGTCGATCAGGTTAAACATGTCTTTTTCAGGGATGCGTGAAGTTCCATAGAGACTGAAGATGGGAATGTCTAGCAGCGGGTCGGTTAAATGGCCGGATTCAATCATATTGTCCTGCTTTTCAGCGAAGAAGCCGTGTTGGGGGGAAAATAACGCCTTCAACCTTCCGGGAAATTTCTGATTCATTAAAACCCTTGCATGGACAAAATCCTTGTTGACGGAAGCCGGATTGCACAGGAGACCCAGGCGTTTGTCAACCATCCAGGCAGGGGGGTCCGCTAACATATTTTCAAGGCCGGTTTGTACCCTAAGCATATAAAGTCCTTCCAGGAAATGGGGTGGAGAATCTATACCAAAGGAAGATCAAAATGCATAGATAAATTGTGCACCAAGGTTATTGACGAAAAGCTGGCTAAGAATATATAAAGTCACGACAAAGGATAAAGAACGGGGAAAATATGAAATTGAAAATTCCAGAATCAATCTTAGAGATCGATCCCTATGTTCCGGGGAAACCCATTGAGGAGCTGGAACGGGAATACGGGATCAGGGATTCCATCAAGTTGGCATCCAATGAAAACCCCCTTGGGCCTTCCCCCAAAGCCGTGGAGGCGGTTTCAAAAGCATTGTTGAACCTCCACCGATATCCAGACGGCAGCGGACATGACCTGATCGGCAAATTGGCGGACCGCGTGGGCGTGAAACCCCAAAATATTGTCATCGGAAACGGATCGGACGATATCATAGGTATTCTTGCCACCACTTTTCTAAGGCCCGGCCATGAGGCGGTTATGCCCAGGCCATCTTTTCTCATGTACGATATTGCCGTAAAATGCATGGGGGCCAAACCCATCACCGTGCCCCTGAAAAATCTTTCCATGGACCTTGACGCCATGGCCAAGGCGGTGACCGGGAAGACCCGTCTGGTTTTCATCTGCAACCCGAACAATCCAACCGGCACCTGTGTTTCAGCAGAGGCCCTGGAATCTTTCGTTAAGCAACTTCCCGGGCATGTCATTACAGTGGTGGATGAAGCCTATATTGAATTTGCAAGGGATCCGGAATGCGGTTCCGCCATGAAAATGGTTAAGGATTACCCGGTGGCCGCCTTGCGGACCTTCTCAAAGGTATACGGGCTTGCAGGCCTTCGTGTGGGATATG
>Ga0180732_1001422_pt1 | contig 14892 bp, 13 predicted proteins | sample KR11_01MetaG_FD_148674 | JGI IMG/M metagenome (GOLD analysis project Ga0180732, IMG submission 148674) | Groundwater microbial communities from the Olkiluoto Island deep subsurface site, Finland - KR11_0.1 MetaG | ecosystem: Environmental > Aquatic > Deep subsurface > Groundwater | place...
CAATTCTTTTGAATATGTTTGGTGTTCTTTTGCAGAACGTCTTTCAAATTCTAATCTTTTTAAATTATTTTCTTTCTCGCCTAAAATAATTGCTGTTCCGTCTAATCTTTTTTCAACAATTTCTAACTCTTTTTTTGCTTTATCTCTTTTTTGATCAAATTCACTTATACCGGATATTTCATCAATAATCTCTCTTCTTTCTCTTGGGGACATTTCAATTATTTCAGTAATGTCGCCTTGAAGAATTATATTGTGTCCGTCTGGACGAATATGCGCAGCTCTTAATATTTCAAGAATACTTTCTCTTGTTACCGTGTTATCGTTTAGTTTGTATATTGAAACTCCTCTTCTATTTACTTTTCTAGAAATTGAAATTTCTTCTTCATCGATAGGAAATACTTTATCTCTATTATCAAAATATAATTTAACTTTAGCAAATTCAGCTGGTTTTTTATCTAAACCACCGTTAAAAATCATTTCAAGCATTTTATCAGCTCTTAATGATTTAGCAGAAATTCTACCAAGTACAAAACATACTGCATCTAGAACATTAGATTTACCATTACCATTTGGACCGCATATTACAGAGAAATTACTAGGAAAGGTTACAGAAGTCTTTTTAGCAAATGATTTAAATCCTTGCATTTCAATTTTTTCTATTCTTACCATTATTTCTCACCGTCTAACATTTTTCGAATAATATTATTTTTCATAACTTTGATATGATTACCGTCTTCAACTACAAACAGAATTTCACCTTCTTCAATTTCAAACTTCTTTCTAAGTTCTAAAGGTATAACTAGTTGTCCTCTAGATCCTACTTTAGCAGAACCACATATTACTTCTTCTTTTTTCTTATTCATTTTATCATCCTATAGACACCAAAACTTTCTCTTTCTATTAGTCCCGTCTTTCTTAACCTTTGTAATTGTACACAAGTTCTATTGTTATTTGTATCTAGAATTTTTGCTAACTCTTTTGGTGTTATTCTATCAAAATTTTTTATTATATTATATATGTCCTTATAAGATAAGGAAGGAAGTCCAGTAGTTTTTAATTTTGATTTGTATTTTAAGATTTTAATAGCATTTTCTTTTTTGCAAGTTAGATGAGGTAAAAGAATTTCTAAGAGCTTTTTCATATGCTTTATTCTACTCACTCTAATAGTTATAATAGGTTTTTTAGCTTCCTTATTCATAAATCTACTAAAACATTTATAAGAAATATCGAGATCTTTCAATATTTTAATTACCTTTTCCATAACAGTCTTGTCAGTATTGTAGAAACTTACAAGTTTTGGTCTTTTTTCCTTTCCTTGAACTTGAAGTGCTACTGTTCCTTCCCCATCTAGAATACCGGCTAACCAGCCTATATCAGCTTCATTTATGGCTTTCATATTATTCATATTTATCACACTTATCATATTTAAAGATTTCTATTCATTTTTACAAATTATTACAGATAACTGTTGCTGATTCTGATGACTATGGGATATTTTTAGAATTTGGAACAATAAAAATGAGTTCAAGACCACATTTCAGGCCAGCTTTCTATATCCATGCTCCTAGAATTGGGGAGAGGATAAGAAGAAAAATAGAGAAATAATTATTTTAAATATAGACTATCTAATTCTTTCTGTAGACTCTTCTTTTTAAATTAATGTCACTTCTACTTCAAATACTTCTCCACTTTTCAAACTTTCAAACATTATTTTTTCCCAATAAGCATCATATCCGTCTTTCCAAACTCTCATTAAAAGATGATTAACTCCTAACCCAGTTATTTCTGTAGCTAACAAATTTTCAATGCTTGCTAAACCATTTGAATCACTATATGTATTTGCGATAGTACCCAAGTCAGAATATGTTATTTCTACTAATGCATTCTCAATTGAATTTCCATTCTCATCTGTAATTGTTAAGCCTATCCTTCCGCCTTCCTCTCCCTCTTGAAATACTATAGCAGATACTGTGTGTGCATTATAATATTTTGGAATATCAAATTGACTACTATAGTCATTGTAATTTGTCTTTGTTACATCAACATCAATCTTGCTGGTAGCTACGTTTTCAAATGTTGCGACACCATCACTAGACGTTCCTGTAACTGAATTATCATCCCACTTAACTTTTACAATTGCATTATCTACAGAATTTCCATTTGTATCATAAACTAAAACTTCTAAAACAGAACCACCTTCAACTAACCGAACTTCTGTCATAATTTCACGAGCTAACATTTTTATAGTTTCTTCATAACTTGAATATCCTTCTTTTGTTACCTTAATTTTTACATCAATCCCCACTGGAATATCTTTAAATTCAGCTTTTCCATTTTCAGATGTTTCTGTATAAATAGTTCGATTATTGTAAATAATAGTTATAATTGCATTTGACAAAGGAGTATCAGTAGGATATCCTGCTACGTCTATAAGCAGATTTCCAACATTTTCACGTTCTGTTAGAATAAATTGAATCTCTGTCCATTGTCCAGATACTATTCCAGCCCATTTACTTTCTTCTTCATAATTAACATTAGAAGCAATTAAATCAAATTTAGTAGGAGATAAATCTTCAATCCAAGCATTACCATTTGCATTAGTCATAACCTCATACTGTATACCTTTGATTGTTGCACGAAATCCGATATTTTCTAATGGTTCTCCTGTTTCCTCGTCTGTAGCAGTTATTAACAAAGAACCTCTGTTAACTGCAGGGTCTTTTAAAATTTCTTCAAGTTCACAATCATCTTCAACATTTAAAACAAAACCAAGTCCAAAAAGACTATCATCGATAGGTTCTGCTGTTCCAAGTTCTGTCCATTTTTGATTTATAGAATCATAATAATTGGCAGAATTAATTACACAACTACCTTTTATTTCATCTAATGTTTTCAGATGAACTTCTGAAGAAAATACCAAAAGGTTTGATCCCTTTAAAATTGGTGTGGTTGCTGTAGTACGATACATTGGAGCATATTTAATTATACAATCTTTCTTTACTTCTAACCATATTCCAGTATTAAGCATGTAACTCCTATGCTCATCTCTGAATGTAAAAAAATCAGAAGTTCCTGATGGTATATACAATTGCTTCCACGGATTAAATATAAAATATGAAGTAATATCGCCTTGTTCGCATGTTACACTTTCCATCCTATCTGAAGGTCCTATTAAATTCCACCCTTCATGTAATTCAAGTGCTCTAGTATTTTGAGCATAAACAGAAGTTTGTAATAGTCCAATAACTAAGAAAAAGCTCATTATTAATAAAATATTTTGATATTTCATTTTTATCACGGTAATGCTGGTGGTGGATTACCAGCTGATGATACGATTTCACCTAAATTGATTGTTGCTTCTTTGCCTAATATACTTTCTAAGGATGCTGGATAAAAATAATATAAGATTAATATCAAAAAGATAACTATAACAATTAAACCGACAAAAAGCCATATCTTTTTCATAATTATAATTCTTCCCCCCCACTTATAAATTTAACTAAATCTTTCAAATAGACTAACAATTAAATTTTTATAAACCCACCAAATTCCACTTCTAATCAGTGTGAGTAAGCACTGAAAAACGTTCAAGTGAGAACAATGATAAATCCAGATTCATTTATACACGATACAGTAGAATTATAGAAGGTGTTTAGCAAGCATCAATAATTTTAGATTTCTTTTCTATAAATAAACTAAAGACAATAACTCCTATTACAAAGATTATTAAACTTAAAATAGCTACAGTCCAGCTTAATTTTGTTAACATGTATAGAGCGAAACAAGCACCAATTGCAGGTAATATTGGGAATCTTCCAATATTCAATGGAATTCTAAACTGTCCGCGAATATGTGTTTTCTTATATCTTAGAACTATTACTGATAAATTAACTATCATAAATACAAACAGTGCACCGAAATCAGTAAGTGAAGCTACAAATTTCAAATCCTGTACTAATATGAATAAGATTGTTATTATTCCTACACAGAATAAAGCAGTGTATGGTATTCTTCTTACCTTTGATATTTTCATAAATATCAAAGGCAAGGATCCTTTTTCAGCCATTCCAAATATCATTCTGGAATATGCAAAAAATAAAACAAATACAGTACTACCTGTTGCAAATAACGCCATAATTGACATTAATAGTGCTCCTGTGGAACCCATTGTAACTTCTGCTACTTGTGTTAAAGGTGATGCAGAAACAGCCAATTCACTCCATGGAACAACACTTATTGAAACCAAAGAAACAAGAGTATATATTATAGTTGAGACGATTATAGATATTATGATTGCTTTTGGTAATACCTTTCTTGCGTTTTTTGTTTCTTCACTTAAGTTTGCAACATCTTCAAATCCTAAAAATGCAAAGAATATTAAGGCAGCAGCAGTGAAAACACCATTCCAACCAAAAGTAAAATCAAGATAATCAATAGATCCGACATATCCCAGTCCGGTAAATATTATCATCAAGAGACCCAAAATTGTTATACCAACAAACAGTGCACTGATTTTTAATGTGCTTTTAACACTGTAGAAATTAAAAGCTAGAGCAATTAAAACAATTAAGATTGCTCCTATCAACGGACTAACACCAAATAATCCTGAAAAATAACCACCAAATCCAAGAGATACTGCAGCAGCAGCAATTATTGCTGTTATTAATTTGAACCATCCAATTCCAAATGCAAACTTGTTGCTTTCAAATGCTTCTTTAGAATAAGTATATTCTGCAGCATCATAAGGAAGTTTTGATGAAAGTTCAGCATAACTAAGACCGGTGCACCCAGCTATTAGAGCTGCAAATAAAAATGCCAACCATGTTACATTTCCAGCTTCACCAGCTGCAACTCCTATTAGAACATAAATACCTGCACCTATGATAACACATAAACAATACATTGTAGCTTCAAATAATGTTATATTTCTTTTTAGTTTTGGCATTTAATCACATATATACAATATCAATTATTTGTTTAAGATTATAAACTTAATCTTTTATTAAAAATTTTAATATATTTTATCAAATTAAAATATTCTATAACAGGCTTACGGGTGGTTTAAAAAATACAAACATTTATAAGTATTAAAAGTAAAATAAAATTAGTGTTCAGGAGGATAATCCAGGTATTGGGGAATTAAGTCTTATGACTTGAAACTCAGCTTTGTTTCGGCAAAGTGATATTTGGGCCTTAAACTGAACACTGTTTTTAGATTCTAATTAAACCTATTGCTAGAACACAATTAATTTTAAAATATCAAACAATATCATATTATTATGGCAATAATGAGAACAGAATATTGAAGATTGTGTGAAGAGGCTTAATGAATTATCAAAAATAAGATAAATATTTTATATTAATTTATAATTCTTTAGAGAGTGTTTCAAATAATGTAAAATAAATTTTTAATTAAGATCCAATATTTTTCTTTTAAAATTTATTTTTTTGAATATATCAAATATTAAGGTAAATATAAAAGCAAATGTCATTACAATTATCCACGAAATTGCAGGAAGTGGAACAGTTTCAAATAGTTTGTTAAGAGGAGTATATATTATTGCAATTGTTGCTGCCACTGATATTGCTGACGCATATACGAGATACGGGTTAATCAGAGGAGATCTTGTTAATGTCATCTTTCTAAAGCTTCTGAAACTAAATGCTCCAGCTATTTCGAGAACAATTAATGCGAGAAGAGCTGTAGTTCTTGCGTAAATTTCTGATTGACCAAGAACATTAAATGTAAAATAAAATGTAGCCAAAGTAAATATTGTCATCAGTGTTCCTGCGCCTATAAGTAGTATTAGAAGATCTTTAGTTAGAATTTCAGCTCCTTTTCTAGGTTTTTCATTCATAATGTCTACTGAAGATCGGTTTAGTCCAAGAGTTATTGCAGGAAGATTATCAGTGACTATATTCATGAATAAAATTTGTAATGCTAGCAAAATAGGTATTGGCCAGCCGAGTAGTGGAACAAGTAATACGCCAATAAATAAAATTAATAGTTCTGAGTAATTACACGAGAGTTGATATGAAGCAAATTTTCTTATGTTGTTAAAAATCGTTCTTCCTTCTCTTATAGCATCTACAAGTGTTACAAAATTATCATCCTTTAATGTAAGATCAGCAACCGATCTCGATACATCTGTCCCGTTTTTACCCATTGCAACTCCAATATGTGCTTCTTTCAAAGCAGGTGCGTCATTTACACCGTCGCCTGTCATAGTAACTATTTCACCGTTGTCTTTCAGAGCTTTTACTATCCTTAGTTTATGCTCAGGTCTAACCCTTACAAAAATAGTTATATTTTTTATTATTTTTCTTAGTTCATCATCTGTTATTTTGTCTAGTTCGTGTCCTTCCAAAACTTCTTTTGAGTTAAGCCCAATCTGTTTTGCAATAGCAATAGCAGTTTCTTTATGATCTCCTGTTATCATTTTAATTTTGATTCCAGCTCTTTTACAAGTCATTATAGCGTCTTTTACACCGTTTCTTGGCGGATCGTCTATTGCAACAAATCCGACAAATACCATATCATTTTCCATATCTTCTTTTTTAGTAGATTCTGTTTTTTTATACGCAAGAGCAAGTGTTCTGAATGCATTTGATGTAAGTTTTGTGTTTTCTTTTAGAATCGCGTTTTTATCTTTTTCAGAGAGAACAGATATTCCTGAGTTTCTTTGTATATATTTACATTTTTTAAGCAAAATTTCAATTGCTCCTTTTGAATATATTATATTTGTTTTATTTTCTTTGATGAGAACAGACATCATTTTTCTTTCAGAAGAAAATGGAATCTCCTCAATTATTTCAGCATTAAAATCTTCAACAAACATATTCGCTTTTGATGACATTACCAGTAATGCTGCTTCTGTCGGGGCGCCAATAATATTGAAATTTCTGTTTTCTCCAGTCCTAGTTATTTTTGAATCATTACAAAGAACTGCTGTCTTCAATAATATATTTAAAGACTTGTCTGTTGTTGCATCTATTTTTTTATTATTTAATAAAAAATTTCCATTCCCTTCATAACCAACACCGGTTAGCTCATAAATTTTATTGTCTGTGAATATTTTTCTAACTGTCATCTCGCCTTTTGTTATTGTCCCTGTTTTGTCAGAGCATATTACAGTTGTTTCACCGAGAGTTTCAATTATAGACATCCTATTTACAATTGCGTTTTTCTTTGCCATTCTATATGATCCAACTGAAAGCGATGTTATCAAAACAACTGGAAATCCTTCTGGAAATGCAGCAACAGCAATTGCTATTGATAATATTAGGATTTCTATAGCAAGTTCGTTTGAAAACGGTGTCTGCATCAGAATTATAAGTCCAGTCAGAAAAGACATTATGATTCCAATTAATGCCATGTATTTTGCCATTTTATTTATTTTTTTCTGAAGCGGTAGCTCTTTTTCTGCTGTTGATATCATTTTGGCAATTTTTCCGAATCGTGTATTCATCCCTGTATGAAGTGCTTTAGCAGTGCATTTCCCACTGATGATGAATGTACCTGTAAAAAGAAGATTTTCTTCTTTTGGAGATTTAATATTTTTTACTGATGTTTTTTTTATTTCTGCTACTTCTCCTGTAAGAATAGCTTCATTTACAAGAAGATCTCTATTTGATAAAATAACGCAATCTGCAGGAATCCTTTCACCTGTTCTCAGTTTTAAAACATCTCCAGGAACAATCTGGTTTGTAGCTATTTCCTGCTCTTTACCATCTCTTATAACAATTGATATAGGTACTGTCATGCTTTTTAATTTTTTTATGGCGTTTTCTGCCTTGTATTCTTGAACAAAACCTGTTGTTATTATGAGAATAATAATGGCGAATATAACATAAGCTGTTACTGACTTACCTACAAAAAATGAAATCAGCATAGCAGATAGGAGGAGATATATTATAAAATTATTTTTTATCTGTCTTAGTAGTATTGATATAGGATAAACTTTGGCAACATCTTTTATTTCATTTGGACCGTACTGGCGTAGTTTTCTCTCAGCTTCAGAACCTTTTAGCCCAGATTTAATATTAGTCATAGAGATAGTTGAATATTGTATATTATAAATATTATATTTTAAATTAAATGTTTAGCAAGTAATAGTAATTTAGGTTTTTTTATAAGAATTTTAGCTAATCCAACTACTTTAGAACCTTTAGCCATTTTTAGAAGATCGTCTCCAGACAATGATTCTGCCATCATATTCATATCATCATCTGATAGCTTGTCAAAGAATTCTCTAAGCTTCTGAACTTTTAATAATTTGTTTCCCCTCGCTTCCCACCATAATTTATTATAAAGTGATAAAGCTTCTTGTGAAACATCATTATTTTCAATTGCTTTTGCAACTACATCGGCTAATAATTTACCAGCATCTGTTGCTTCATGCATTCCTCCACCATGAATAGCATTAACTTGATGAGCAGCATCTCCTACAACTGCAAATCCATTTAGAACCATATTATCTAATAGACCACCTACAGGAATCCCTCCAGCATTTACTTCAATAATAGAAGCTTGACTAAACAAATCAGGTCTAGATTCAATCCATTCTTCAAGAAGTTGTCTAGCAGACTTTTCAGTCATAGCTGTTCCAATTCCTACATTAGCTACTCCATCCCCTTTAGGAAATATCCAAAGGTATCCTCGTCCAGCTATTTCTTTTCCAAAAAATAGTTCTAATTTTTTAGGATCTCTTATTTTAACATTAGCCATTTCAAATTGAAACCCAGATTCAATATCAATTAATTTATTAGTTGTATTAAGTCCAGCTTTTCTAGCTATAGTTGATTCAACTCCATCAGCTGCAATTACAACTTTAGCTTTTATTATATATTCTTGATCTTGATATTTTGCTTTAACTCCAACTACATAATTATTTTCTATAATTACATCAGTAACTTCAGTTTTAGCTTGAACATAAGCACCTGCTTTAGCAGCTTCATATGCTAAGAATTTATCTAACTCTTTTCGTTCAACAACATATCCAGCTAAGTCTCCCATGTTTACTATAACTTCTTTACCAGAAGGAGCATAAACAATTGCACCATTAATTGGCTGTCTTATAACATAATCTGGAACTCCTAGTTTAATTATTTCAGTTGCAGTAAGAGGTAATCCTTCACCACATCTTTTTGGTGTTCCTATTTCTTGTCTTTTTTCAAGAAGTGCTACTTTTAATCCATGTTTAGCTAAATGCATTGCTGTGATTGAACCACCTGGTCCTGCTCCAACTATAACTACATCATACTCATTTTTTAACATCATTTTTCCACCTTAATTGCTTTTACTGGACAGATTGTTGCACATGTATTACAAAGAATGCATTTGTTTTTATCAACTTCTACTCCGTGTTCTGTTAATCTTAAAGCATTAACTGGACATACTCCCACGCACGCGCCGCACGAAAGGCACTTCCTATTATTAATATTCCAACTCATAAATCTACATAGACAATTAAAGTATATAAATTCTACTATATCATATATAAATGAATCTGGATTTATCATTGTTCTCACTTGAACGTTTTTCAGTGCTTACTCACACTGATTAGAAGTGCAACTCGGTTGCTTAATATAAATTAAAAACAGTAGTTAATTGCAAGATTTATATGGTTTTAGAAGAATACATATAACTATGAAAAATTAATCTTAAATTTTAAATTCTTCAGTCTGCATGCGGTATTTATGATTTTTAATTCTAAATTCTATCTTTTTCAACCATTCTTCATCTATTTTATATTTTTTTGATATATCCTTAGCAGTTAATCCCTTTTCATAAATAAGATATATAATTGGATCTAAAATATCGTATGACACACCAAATATGTCTTTATCAAACCAAGCATCAAAACATCCAGGTTCTCTGTTTATTACTTCCTTTGGGATTTTTAGGTACTTGGCTAAATCATAAATTTCTGTTTTGTATAGACCAAACATTGGTGCGAAATGACCATAAAAATATTCCATGTGCCTACCAGTTATATATTCACTCTTATCAACGGTTGATACAACTACTGCCATCTTTGCATCAGCGTATTGAAATATTAGATTATGTATTGACCTAGTTGTAATATTTATTTCTGTGAATGGTCCATTTTCTCTGATTGCATTTTTATAGGTTTTGAATAAATTTGGTGCCTTTACAACTACATAATTTATATCTAATTTTTTTGCTATATTTACTGCAAATCTTGTTTGTTCACGGTGTTCCTTAAGGCCTAGATCGATTATGACGGCAGTAACGCGATTCTTACCAAGAGCGTTCTTACACAGTAGTGCAACCATCGTAGAATCTAAACCTCCAGATAAGCCAACTATAACATGATTTAAAACTGATAATGAACTGTTTTTAAAACTCTGTTTTATAAATTTGTAAATTTTGTTTAGCAAAAGTTCATCCATTTTGCGTTTATATTTTATATTTATTTTAGTAACATATTTAGGTTTTCCCGGAAAGTATTTTTTAGTTTTGGTAATCAAATCTGTCATGATAACTTATTGTTTATACCAGTTTATATATATTCAAATTCAATAAGTTTATTATGCTAAAACAAATTGAGATACTCAAAATAGAACTTCTTTCAAATGGAATGAAAATTAGTCCATCAGCAAAGGAAGCTCTAACCGAAAGGGGAAAAAGACCAATAACATTGGCAGAATATGCAACAACATCTGGCATACCGTTAAAACTTAAGAATGATATTTGGGTTAATGCACCATTTCTTGAAGATTTCTGTAAAAAATCAAACATTGTTCTTGATTTTAATGGCGATACATATTTTGTCATTTGGGAAAATAAGAAATATATCGCCGAACCAACCCCGGTGCCGGCTTATTTTGACAAGAAAAATAAAAGAGGTGTGCCATATATCAATCTTGGTGTGACACATACAGACAGGGTTAGAATTTCTCCTATTGAAGGATGTTATTTTGCTTGCAAATTTTGTGATCTTAATTTGTTACCTTACAAGAAAAAAAGAATAAGCGATCTTATAGAAGTTATAGAAGTCGCGGTAAATGATGAAATTTTACCAGCAAAACATGGTATCATAAGTGGAGGTACACCGCGACCAGAAGATAGAAATTATTTCACAAAAGTTATGAAAGAGATTCCAAAAGCTGTTGATATTCCGATGGATGCATTTGTTCCGCCTTGGGCGAATCTGGACTATATAGAAAAAATTTATTCTTTTGGTTTAAATGAAATTTCCATAAATATAGAAATTTGGAATGAAAAAATAGCTAAATCGATAATGCCTCAGAAAGCGGTAATTGGAAGAGATCGCTATCTGAAATTTATTGAAAAAGCTGTTGATACTTTTGGCAAAGAAAAAGTTAGATCAATTATTTTGGTTGGTTTAGAACCTATGAAAGATTTATTTGAAGGTGTTGAAAATTTAGCAAAAATTGGATGCAGCCCAGTTTTGAGTCCATTTAGACCATCACCAAAGACACCATTGGCTAAATGGCCTTCTCCAACTGTAAAACAACTTGTGGATGCTTATGAAGGAAGCAAAAAGATAGTAAAAAAATATAATATAAAACTGGGTCCTCATTGTATTCCTGATCATCACAATACCCTAACATTTCCAGATAAGTCGAATTATTATTACTATTTTTAATAACTATTTCTCTAACACTTTCTTAATCCTCTCAGCAATCTCAGGAGCATATTTATAGAAAGCTGGTCTGAAATGTGGCCTTGGAGACATCTTAATTGACGAAAATATTTAATCTTTATAATCCTTTTGGATGTAGGTCCAACATCGATTTGCTGAGTCTGCACACATTGTTCCACCGCTTCCAAATGCCTTAGTGTCTGTACCAACTAGATATAATCCTTTAATATTAGTCTTTTGTTCTGGTAAATTCCACATAGAATTATTAGCTTTTTGTAAAGTTTTTTCAGCTCTATTAACTTGAATATATTTCATATCTACATATTTTTTATAGTTAGGAATCATTTTTTCAATTGTCTTTTCCATTTCTTTAACTAGTGTTTTTTTATCTTTGTGTAAAATTGCACTTATTCCAAATAACTGATGTCCTTTAGGAGCAAGTGTTGAATCAAAGTCTGTCATAAATACTCCCCAATGTGGTGAGTGTAAATTATTCATACAATATACTCTAGATTCTTTATCCCAGTCAGCTACCTTTTCTTTAAATCCTAACCATATTGTTATTGCTTCATAGTCTTCTGTCTTTGGAACCTTACCTTTGTAAGTCCCACCAACTATTAATTTATTTAGATTTTTAACAAGTCCGTCATAGATTACCATATTTGTTTTTACAATTTTTCTCCCAACTTTAACAGCATAAACTTTATTATCTTTAACATAGATTTTATTTATTTTACTTTTTGTTTTAACATCTAATCCCTCGTTTACAAAATATTTTGGAACCATTTTTAATCCACCTTTAGGATACCAATCTCCTTCAGTTGCATCTGCTCTTGGTCCAATGTGTTTTAAAATATATTTACCTGTTAATTTTTTATCTCTTACAAACGTATCGACAAACCTTTCAAGTGCTCCTTCTTTAATTGAACAGCCAGTAGACATCCAAGAAAAAGCATTTAATAGAATTAATAGTTTTTTTGATGCAATAAAACCTTTATTATTGATATAATTATATGCTGTTATGTTTGGATATTTTTCTGTTCCGGCTCGTCCTAATCTTAAAAAGTGTATAAACATACGAAGAAATGCAGTTTTTTCTTTTGCATTTAATAATGGAAAATTCTTTAAAGAAGATAAGTTCATTGGAAGTGGTGCTCCCTGATCATTAATATGAAATTTATAATGTTTTTGTAAAACGAAATGTTTTTCAAATATTTTAGGATTAATATATTTTTTCATTAGAATTGGGAGTTCTCCTGTTTTTCCTCTTGTTAACATGTGTAATCCGGTGTCAATTTGATATTTTCCTTTTTTATAAGATCTAAACGAGCCACCGTATTTTTTATCTTTTTCATATATTATAGGACTATATCCATTTTTTTTAAGAATTAAACCAATAGCTAATCCGCCCATTCCAGAACCAATTATAACAGGTCTCATTAAATCACCTAAGGTGTTAATCTCTCTGTATCTCTTGGTAAGAATGTTACATCTCTTATATTTGAAATATTTAATAACTGCATTACAACTCTTGTTGGACTTAATGCAAAGCCACCGTGTGGCGGGCATCCATATCTAAACATATCTAAATAGAATTTCAAATCTTTTGGGTGCAGCTTTTTTTCTTTAAGCTGTTCTAAAAGGATATCATATCTGTGTTCTCTTTGAGCCCCAGTTGTTATTTCCATTCCTTTATAAATTAAATCGAAGCTGTTTGTTAATTTTTTGTTATCTTCTTTTTTCATATGATAAAATGGTCTTGCAGAAAAAGGAAATTCTGTTAAAAATACGAAGTCATGATTAAATTTTTCTTTTACATAGTCACCTAATTTCTTTTCTCCTTCTGTATCTAATTCACCAAAATCGTCAGCAACTTCTAAATTACCTATAGCATTATGTGCTTCTTCCATAGTTATTCTTGGGAACGGTCTTGTTGGGATTTCTATTTCAAAACCAAAATGTTCTTTGATATCTTTTCCATGAGATTCTTTTACTTTTGTTATTACATATACTAACCAATCTTCTTCAAATTTCATTACATCTTCTACAGATGATATGTATGCAATTTCGACATCAAATGAAGTATATTCTGTATCGTGTTTTGATGTATGTGACGGATTTGCTCTAAATACTGGACCCTGTTCGAATACTTTTTCAAATCCTGCCGCCATTGCCATTTGTTTATATAATTGTGGAGATTGTGCCAAATGAGCAATTTTTCCAAAATAATCTACATTAAATAATTCTGCACCACTTTCGCTTGCAGCACTCATTAGTTTAGGAGTATTAATTTCCATAAATCCGTTTTCGAAACAATATATTTTCATAGCCATTTCAACTGTACTTAATATTTTAAATGTTAAAAGCCTTTTAGGATTTCTAGTATCAAGATATCTATAATCAATTCTTTTACTCATTCCAGTTTCAATTTTTCCAGAAAAATCAATTGGAATAGGTTCAGCTGTATTTAAAATTCTAATCTCAGTTGGAATAATTTCAAATCCATTAGGTGCTTCTTTATTTTCTTTAACCTTTCCTTTAACTGCAATTACATCTTCTCTATTTAGACTAGAAACTTTTTCTAAAAGTTCATCAGAAACATCACCTTTTTTAGCTAAGATTTGAACATAACCTTCTCTATCAGCGAGTTGAATAAACTTAATATTTCCTACACCCCTAATAGCTCTTGCCCAACCCATTACTATAACTTCTCCTTTAAAATCAGGAGAAATCTCTTTAGAATAATGAGTTCTTTTCCAATCACCAATAGATTCGATCATTACATCACGTTATACATAATTGTCCAAATAATGAACCAAACAAAGATGTAAAGCCATCCACCGTTTGACATAAACCATTGAAATTTTTCTTTTGATTTCATTACTTTATTCAATACATAGTGTAAACCTACTAGAACAACTATTGCAACACTTAGTGACATTAAACTACTATTCAAATAATAGCTTACAGTACCAGCTAAGATACCAAATATCAAATATGTTATTATGCTTTTCTTTTCATTTTGCATCGTATCACCTTATATTTAATCGTATATCAACAATTTAAATGTTTTTGGGTTAAAAATTATTTCTTTCTTTTGGCTCGTTTTTTCTTGAATTTTTTAAATAGTTTACTTTTCATAGCGTTTTTTGCTTCAAGTGTTGATAATTGTTCTTGTATCTCTCCAAGTCTTTCTGAATATGCTTGCATCTTATTCATATAATCTCTTGTTTCAAAATGACCCTTAGTTAAATATTTA
>Ga0180732_1001423_pt1 | contig 14881 bp, 11 predicted proteins | sample KR11_01MetaG_FD_148674 | JGI IMG/M metagenome (GOLD analysis project Ga0180732, IMG submission 148674) | Groundwater microbial communities from the Olkiluoto Island deep subsurface site, Finland - KR11_0.1 MetaG | ecosystem: Environmental > Aquatic > Deep subsurface > Groundwater | place...
TCCCAATCTTTATACTGAAAAAGATATCAAGCTTATGGAATTTGTCTCCGAGCAGATTGCTACCGCTATACAACGAAAGCAAATGGAAGAAGAAATGGAAAAATTAGCCTACTTTGATACCTTGACCGGTTCCTGTAATAGAGGATATGGCTTAGCCCTTCTGGACCGACAGCTTAAATTAGCCCGAAGAAAGAAACAGAAAATATTGTTAGCCTATACTGATATAGATGATTTTAAAAATATTAATGATACTTTTGGTCATGGAGAAGGTGATCAAGTTTTAAAAGAAGTAGCTAAACTATTAAAGTCTACCTTAAGAGATATCGATATCGTCTGCCGTGTGGGAGGGGATGAATTTCTGCTAATCTTCCCCGATAGTTCTTTAAATGATTTATCTATAATCAGAGAAAGGATAAGCAAGAGTTTAACTCAACTAAACCACACCCTAAAAAAATCTTATAAGATAAATCTTAGCCTCGGTGTTTCTGAATATGACCCTGATAACCCCCAATCTATGGATGAATTGATTCGGATAGCTGATAATAGTATGTATGAAGAGAAAAATAAAATGAAGGAGGGTTGATTTACTAATATTATTAGATTTTTCTAAAGCAATTTCCAAAGCACTTTTTATTTTAGTTATTTTATTACCTCTTTTTAAAGAGACTAAAGAACCTATCCTGGTATTGTTCGAATAATCCCCAGTTATCCAGTTCTTCTTTTAATTTAACCGGCTCCAATTCTCCTTTTTCCACTAATTTAAATAATTTTTCTATTTCTTCTCGGGCAGCTACCGGGACACCATATCTATCTTTAGAGATAATAGCTTGACCAATCTGGTTTACGCCTATAAACCCTCTTCTTTTAAAATCAGGTATCTGAGCCGAATACACACTTCTAACCATCATATCTAAAATAAACTTAGAAAGGGATACATCCCAGAGACCAGCTACGCCTTTAATAATAGCACACAGAGAATCTCCCTTTTTATCTATCTCATTATTAATATTTTCTGCCACAGTTAATAAAGGACCGGAAACGAAATTCATTTCGTCAAGTTCTTTATTTATCTTAAATTTGTAAAGAATTCCTGCTAAATCAGGATATTGGCTGGCCAGGGCTTCAAATGCGTTTTTAGCTTCTTTACTAAACCCTTCTATTCTAAATATATATCCAGGAGTAAGTAATTTTGGTTGATACCAGCTGACTCTTCCCTCTCTAACTACAGTCTCTAAATTATCCTTGGTAAATTCAGAATATACCGGTTCAGTTAGTACATAATAATGAATTACTGAAGAACCAAAGGTGGATATTAATTGCTTGGGTCTTCTTAATATTTCAGTATGTTCAAAGGCGTACCTTATTCTTTCGTTCATATCTTACCAATCCTTCATAATAAGAATTATATATACAATATTAACATAAATATTATATCATTAAAAGGCTATTTTGTCTTAGTTAAATTAGTTATTAAAGAGATTAAATGTATTTTACAATAAAAAATATTTATTATTCTACTACTTCTTTGTTGTTTCAGCGTTATTAATTAGAAAAAATAGAAAAATTAGGAAATTAGGAAAGTATTGACGTAGAAGTGTAAAAGACGTATATTATATGTGTATAAAGGAGGTAATTAGAAGGATGAGAAAAAGTAAAATAAATATTACCCTGGATAAGGATTTGATAGAATACGCTAAGATTTACGCCAAAAGAGAAAGAACAACCGTATCCGAAATTATAACCCAATTTATTTTAAATTTAAAACGCTCTAAAGAGGGTGATCCAACTGAAATAATACTTGCTGATTCAGATTTTAAGGATAGTTTATTAGAAACTATTTCAAAAATAAGATCTGGAAAAATAAAATGGCATAAGTATAGAGAGGTTTTCTAATGGAACTTCTTTTTAGTGATGTTTTTGTAAAATCTTTAAAAAAGTACCGATCGATAAAAAAATCTATCAAAATGAAAGTAGATATGATTGCAGAAAATTCAATTGCCTTAGGTGAACCACTTAAAGGTAATTTTAGAGGTTATTATAGTTGTCCCGTTAGAAAGAATTTTCTTATTATTTATCTATACTGCAAGATATGTCGAAAAAAAGGTGATGATAAAATAGTCTTGTGTGATGAGTGTAATACATGTTCGGATGATACTATTAAATTTATTGACTTAGGTCCTCCCGATCATATCTATGAAAAAAATATAAAGATTTAGTTAACCATAATTATAGTGAATTAATTTAGTCCAAAAAGAAGGGGATTATTATCAGAAAGATTATTATCGGAGTTATGGGCGGAGGAGAAATAGTTAATACCGGTGACTATGAAGATGCTTGCCGCTTAGGCGGTCTAATTGCTAAGGAAGGGTGGATTTTATTAAACGGAGGAAGGGCTTCCGGAATTATGGAGGCATCAGCTCGAGGGGCAAAAGAAAACGGCGGGTTAACTATTGGTATTTTGCCAGGCAATGACCCTGCATGGGCTTCTGAATATATCGACATTCCCATATTGACCGGGATAGGTTTTGCCCGCAATTACATCAACGTTTTAACCAGTAAAGTGGTAGTAGCTCTTCCTGGAAGAACCGGGACTATTTCAGAGATTGCTTTGGCTCTAAATATTGGTAAAAAAGTGATTTCTTTGAATTTTGATTTGGGCTCTTTGTTTAAAAAATACGAAGAAGAGAAACAATTAATCTACGCCAAACAGCCAGAAGAAGTGATAGTTTTGATTAAAAAATTATTAAAAAACGATTTTAATAAGGAAGTTTAGAGAAATGTCCAAGATATTAATGAAAGTAGATGGCGCCTGTTATCCAAATCCAGGGAATATGGGTATCGGAATAGTAATATATAGAGACGGGGTATTGTTAAAAAAGATAAGTGAGGCCATCGGTTATGGAACTAATAATATTGCTGAATATAAAGCCTTAATTAGAGGATTGGAAGAGGTAAAAGAAATAAACACTGAAAGGATAGATATATATTGTGATAGCCAATTAGTAGTTAAGCAATTAAATAGAAAATATAAAGTAAAGAATAAAGGGATAATTCCTTTATTCAATAAGGTTAATGAGATTTGTCAGACTATCCCTGGTAAAATATATTTTATCTGGGATAGAAGAGATAATAACTTTGTGGCTGATGGTTTAGCTAAAAGAGCTATATCCGAAGAAGAAATAAGCAAGAGGGGAAAATCCGCTAAAGATTTAAAGGTAGAACAAAAAGATGATTATTTTTTGGTAAGTAGTTCAAAGCCAGGAAAATATTATAAGGTTGATATAAATATCCCTCAGTGCGAATGTATGGATTTTTTAAGAAGGGCTCGAAAATTAAAACTCGAGTGTAAGCATATAATGGCAGTCCGAAACTTTTTGCAAGAAGCGGAAAGAAAAAGTGAGACCAAGAATAGGCCAAAGATGAAAATTTTGGTATTAAGCAGGATGGTAAAACCACAAGTATGGGAAAAGGAGTTTAATGAATTAAATAAAAAGGCAAAACTTAATTTAGAGTTTATTATCCCTGAAGCGGAGGGGAAGGGAGTTATTAAAAAGTATCTTAAAGAAGTTGAAGTAACAATAGGTGGGACTTTCACTAAAGAAGACCTTGAACAAGCCAAGAAATTAAAATTAATTCAAATTCCTTTCGCAGGAGTGGATAAATTAGATTTTGATTTGTATAGAGACTACCAAGATATTTATATCTGTAATATACATACCAATAGAGCTGCGGTTGCGGAACATGCCTTTTCTCTTATTTTGGCTTTAGCAAAAAATATTGTTACTAATGATAGAGATTTAAGAATGGGTAAATGGCATGGGTTTTCTACCAAGGAACCTACCATACAGCTTCAAGGGAAAAGTTTAGGAATAGTAGGTTTGGGTTCCATTGGATGGGAGATTGCTAAAATTGGCCATACCTTAGGTATGAAGGTATTTGCTTTAAAAAGGAAGATAGAAGAGAAGGATTTGGAAAAGAAAAATGTTTTAGAATTTTTGGGAGAGAAGAAAGATTTAGAAAAAGTGATTAAAGAATCGGATTTTATTGTTGTAGCTGTCCCTCTTACTCAAGAAACCAAGGGATTAATTGGAGAAAAAGAGTTAAAGTTAATGAAGGGAAAATATCTTATTAATATTTCCCGAGGTGCAGTAATAGATGAGGAAGCTTTGTTTAAATCTTTAAAGGAAGGTAATCTTGCCGGAGCAGCAATAGATACCTGGTATCAATATCCTACTTCTGAACAAAGGAAGGTGTTCCCTAGCAAATATGATTTTCATAAATTAGATAATATTGTAATGAGTCCTCATACAGCAGGCTATACTGATAGAGCATTAGAAGAAAATATAAAGTCTGTTTTTGATAATATAGTGAAGATTTATTTTGGGGAAGAACCGGAAAGTAGAATAGATCCTGAATTAGAATATTAATGATATTTCAATATTAAACTAAAAACTTAAAGCGAAAAGCGCAAAACCATAATTCAAAATTTAAAACTTTTTCGTATAATTTACCATTTTTGTAATAGAAGGGAGCGGATAAATCCACCCCCTATTGTTTTGGTAATTTTTTTGGGCGTATGCAATACGCCCCTACAGTTTTTATGATTTTGTAGGGGCACAATGAATTGTGCCCTCCTGTTTTATTATCTTTTTTTGCCCTGGGCACGATGCATCGTGCCCCTACAAATTATACATTACGGGCAGACACAAGGTCTGCCCGTACATATTACACATTATTATATTTCTTCACGAGATACGTATTATTCTAGCTTCTGTTTCCTGCATCCAGTCTTTTCTTCCCTAACTATTCACTATTCACTAACGACTATTCACTATTTTAGGGTTTGCTTAAGTATTTCAAAAATTCAGAATCAGTAGAAAGCAAGACAGTAGTTTTGTCTTTAAAAGTTTTTCTATAAGCTTCTAAAGTTCTGTAAAACTTATAAAATTCAGGATCTTGATTAAAACTTTCAGCATAAATCTTTACAGCTTCTGCATCCCCTTCACCTTTTAAAGTTTGAACAGTTTTATAGGCTTCCGCCAAGATAACTGTTTTCTCTCTTTCGGTTTCTGCAATAATTTTAGCTGATTCCTCTTGACCTTCTGCTCGATATTGCATAGCGATTCGTTCTCGTTCTGCTTTCATTCTATCAAAGATATATTTTTCATTTTCCGGAGGCAAATCTACCCGCTTAATCCTTACATCTACAATTTCTATTCCATAGGTATTGGCCTTTTCATTACTTATCTCGGTGACTCTTTTCATAATACCTTCTCTTCTTTCCGAGACTATTTCGCTCATGTTAAACAAGCCTAAATCAACTCTTAATTCGGAGTAAATAATATCATCCAATCTTGCCTGGGCACCATTTAAATCTCTAACAGTTTGTAAGAACATTAAAGGATCGACAATTTTCCAACGAGCATAATTATCTATAATTAGAGTCTTTTTGTCTTTAGTGATGATTTCGGTCGGGGCAGCATCGTAAACTAACAGTCGGTCTTCAAAAAATACTACATTTTGAATGAAGGGAAGTTTCCAATTTAGGCCAGGTTCTCCAATCGTTCTTATCGGTTTACCAAATTGTAAAACGATTGCTTGTTTAGTTTCATCAACAATAAACAAACTTAAATTAGCCAAGAATAATATCGCTACAATAAGCACTATTAATAGTGTTCCTTTTTTCATTACTTGGTCACCTCCTTGGAAGGAGTAGTAAAGATACTTGCATCGCCTAAGGGTAATAGATTTATTAAAGGTTGATTTTCCTCTAAACCAACTATGATTTTATTCATATTTGGTAAAATTTCTTCCATAGTCTCCAGATAAAGGCGAGCTTGAGTTATATATTCACCTTTTTTATATTCAGTTAAAATACTATTAAATTTTGCTACATCACCCTCTGCTTTTTTTATTCTCTCAATCTTATAGCCTTCAGCTTCTTTGGTCATTTTTACTGCTTCTCCCCGAGCTTTTGGAATTAAATCATTTCTATATCCCTGAGCTTGATTTATATATTTACTCTTATCTTCTTTGGCACTGGCTACATCTTTAAAGGCATCTTGTACTTCCTTGGGAGGAATAACATCTTGTAATTGAACTGCTACTACAAGAATTCCTGCTTTATAAGAATCTAAAAGTATTTGAAGTAATTTTTTTGTTTCCTCCTGAATTTCATATTTTCCTACAGTGAGGGCTTCATCTATTTTTCTCTCTCCAATTACTTGTCTCAAAGCAGCCTCAGCAGCATCTCTGACTGTCTGTTCAGGTAAAATAATATTAAAAAGATAGTTAACCGGATCTTTTATCTTGTATTGGACGATCGCTTCTGCACTGACAATATTTTCATCCCCGGTTAACATCAGTGCTTCTGCTGGAATTTTTTGATAGCGAGCAGGTGGGCCAAAGCTAATAGTACGGAATCCTATTTCAACTCTTTTTACCTGAGTGACAGCTGGAGTAACTACTGTTTCTATAGGATAAGGCAGATGATAATTAAGTCCCGGACTTTCTATACGGATAAATTTGCCAAATCTTCTAACTACTCCTTGTTCATCAGGGGCAACTACAAAAATTCCACTGGCAAGATAGAGAGCGATTATTAATACTAAAACAACACCGAGCATTTTCTTAGAAAATTTTAATTTTGGTATTTTTTCAGCAAGATTAATAATCTTCTCTTTTTCTTCCTCATAATAATCTGGCATGATAATTTCCTCCTTTAATTAATATTGTTATTAAAACTATATCATTAATTCAGATTATTCTCAAATTTATTACATTCACCGATTTACCAATTGGCCAATTTACCAATTAATTAGTGAATAGTGAATAGTAATAAGTAATGTGTGGTGAGTAATTTGTAGGGGTACGATGCATCGTCTACCCCGCAGGACAAGCGCTCCCCGTCTTCACGAGGACAGTCCCGCCTGTCTATTTAATTGTAGGGGCTTGATTTATCAAGCCCGCAAAACTCGGGTCGGATAAATTCGACCCCTACATTAAAAATAATTAGGTTAGTTAGATAAAGAAAAGAATATTTATTGATTTTGTTTTCCTATCTTCTTTTTTTTCTAGTTCTTTTTCTTCACGCAATACGCGATACGCATCACGCGATACGAATAATACCCTTGAAAAGAAAAATTAAAAAAGCTATAATAATTAAAATTTAAAAGTTATCAAGTAAAATTAAAAAATAAGACAATATCTATAATTAGTTAATTATAGATAGAACAAAAAAGAAAGGGGAGAAAAAGATGTCTTTTGTAACCACTAAAGAGATGTTGAAAAAAGCACAAAAAGAAAGGTATGCGGTTGGTGCCTTTAACGCGAATAATATGGAGATTATTCAGGCAATAGTAGAAACCGCCGAGGAAGAAAAAGCGCCGGTGATTTTGCAAGCTTCTCAGGGAGCTATAAAATATGCGGGGTTAGAAAGTATTGTAGCTATGGTTAAAGTTATGGCTGAAAAAGCAAAAGTACCAGTAGCTTTACATTTAGATCACGGTACAGATTATTACCAAAATATAAAATGTTTAAGAGCAGGGTTTACCTCTCTAATGTATGATGGGTCAAAATTACCATTCGATGAAAATGTAAAGATGACTAAAAAAGTAGTGGAGATGGCTCATACCTGTGGCATTCCGGTAGAAGCAGAATTAGGCCAGATAGGTAAGATGGGTGATAGTGATGAACCAGGGGTTGCTTTAGAGAAAGTAAAAGGGAGCATGGCTGTTCCAGAGGAAGCTGCGAAATTTGTAGAGCTGACAGAAATTGATTTTCTTGCTGCTGCTGTGGGAACGATTCATGGATGTCGTACTCCTTTTGCAAAATTAGACATTCCTCGAATTGAAAAAATTAGGGAATTGACTGGTGTTCCCTTGGTTTTGCACGGTGCTTCAGGAGCTAATGACGAAGAAGTTAGAAAAGGTATTGCCGCAGGAATATGCAAGATCAATATCGATACCAGAATTCGTCTTTATTTTGTCAAGAAAATGAGAGAGATATTAGAGAAAAATCCTGAAGAGATAGATCCCCGCAAAATATTAGGACCAGCAAAAGAGGCAGCCAAAGAAATCATAAGAGATAGAATGAGAGTTTTTGGTTGTAATGGAAAGGCGTGATGAATATGATTAAAAGAGTAGGCATTTTAACCGGAGGAGGAGATTGTTCCGGATTAAATCCGACTATTAGAGGAGCAGTTTACCGTGCCCAGGATTATAATTATGAAGTCTATGGTATTCAAGAAGGATGGAAGGGATTGGTAAAGGGAAATATAAGCCCCCTATCTTTAAGTGAAGTAAAGGAAATAGTTGATAGAGGAGGAACTGTTTTAGGGACCTCGAGATTAAATCCTTATAAAATAGATAATGGTATTAAACAGGTCCTTGATTCAATAAAAAAGTTCAAATTAGATGCGATAATAGCTATTGGCGGAGAAGATACTTTAGGTGTAGCTAATAAATTATTTAAAGAGGAAAATGTTAAGTTGGTTGGTGCTCCCAAGACTATGGACAATGATCTTAGCGGGACAGATTATACTTTTGGGTTCGATAGCTCAGTCACCTGGGCAATTGAGGCGATGCGAAGTCTTCAAGACAGTGGACGCTCTCATCGCAGAATAATGGTTTTAGAAGTAATGGGAAGACATGCCGGTTGGGTTGCTTTATTTACCGGTATGGCTTCTGGTGCAGATTGGACCCTTATTCCCGAAGAAAAAGCAGATATAAAGAAGATGTGTCAGCACTTAAAGGAAGTCTATAAAAAGAACAAGTATGCTTCTGTGGTAATATCGGAAGGAGTAATACTTCCTGGAATAGATGTCGAGAAGGAAAGTTTAGACCAGTTTGGACATATGATATTACGCAATAGAGGAGTGGGAAATCTCCTGGCTGATTTGATAAAAAAGAATACTGGCATTGAAACTCGACATGCAGTAATAGGTCACATTCAAAGAGGGGGTTCACCAACTCTTTTTGACCGTATCTTAGGTCTTAGGTGCGGAGTGACTGCGGTAGATCTGATTGCTCAAGGAAAGTTTGGCTATATAGCCGCCCTTAAAGGCAGTGAAGTAATAGGAGTACCTTTAGAAAAGGCGGTAAGTAAACTTAAAGTGGTAGATAAAAAATGGTGGAAACTGGCGCAGGTATTTTTTAAATAACGAAACGCTCTACGCTATACTATATACGAAATACGATTCACGAGATACGAGATACAAGCTGGGGGTTATTATTATGTGGCACGCAAACTTTGTTCACCTACATGTACATACTGAATACAGTCTATTGGATGGAGCCTGCCGAATATCAGAATTAGTAGCTCAAGCTAAAAAGCATAAGATGCCTGCCTTAGCTATTACCGATCACGGGGTTATGTATGGAGCTATACAATTCTACAAAGAAGCTATTCGACAGGGAGTAAAACCCATAATAGGTTGCGAAATGTATGTTGCCCACCAAAGTAGGTTTGATAAATCCTCCCAAAGAAAAGAAACCCCTCATCATCTAATACTGCTGGTTAAAAACAATGAAGGCTATAAAAATTTAATAAAGTTAGTTACTTTATCTTATCTGGAAGGTTTTTATTATAAACCAAGAATTGATAAAGAAATATTAAGAGAACATAGCAATGGACTAATTGCTCTTTCAGCCTGCTTAAAAGGAGAAATCTCTCAATGCATTTTACAGAAAAATATTAAGAAAGCAAAAGAAGTGGCACTTGATTTTTTAGATATTTTTGGAGAAGATAATTTTTATTTAGAACTACAAGAAAACGGCATTCCCGAGCAGGAAATTGTAAATGAAAATCTCATTGAGATAAGCAAGGAACTCTCTATTCCTGTAGTAGCGAGCAATGATATTCATTATATAAATAAGGAAGATGCTCGAGCCCACGAAATTTTACTTTGTATCCAAACAGCCACTAATTTAAGTGACCCCAAACGTTTAAAATTTGCTACCGATGCATTTTATTTTAATTCTCCAGAGGAAATGAATAAAAATTTCTCAGAAGTTCCTCGAGCCCTCGAAAACACTATCCGCATTGCCGAAAAATGTAATTTAGAAATTGATTTTAGGCACGCTCAATTACCAGAATTTAAAGTTCCTCCTGAACATAACGTTAACACTTATTTAAAAGAGCTTTGCTATAAAGGGCTTAATGAGAGATATTCTGAGGTTACAAAACAATTAGAGGAGAGGTTGGAGTACGAACTTTCAGTTATTAAAAAGATGGAATTTGAACCTTATTTTTTAATTGTGTGGGACTTTGTAAGATACGCCAAAGAAAAGGGAATTATGGTGGGACCTGGCCGAGGTTCTGCAGCAGGGAGCTTAGTTGCCTATTGTCTAAATATTACCAATATTGACCCTATAACATACGGATTGCTGTTTGAAAGATTTTTAAATCCTGAAAGAATCAGTATGCCAGATTTTGATATTGATTTTTGTTATGAACGAAGAGAAGAAGTAATTGAATATGTTTCTAAAAAATATGGTAATGATAAAGTAGCTCAGATAATTACTTTTGGTACTATGGCAGCCAGAGCTGCTGTTAGAGATGTGGGAAGAGCTTTAGGAATTCCCTATGCTCGAGTGGATACTATCGCTAAAATGATCCCCTGGGAACCCAATATTACCATCGAAAAGGCTTTAAAGATGGAAAGCCGACTCAAAGAGTTAATGAAAAACGATGAGGATATAAAAAAATTAATTGAGACGGCTTCTTCTTTAGAAGGTTTAGCACGACATGCTTCTACTCATGCTGCGGGTATAGTTCTTTCTCGAAAGCCACTGACTGATTATGTTCCTCTACAAAAGACAGCAGAAGGAGAAATATGCACCCAATATGCTATGGCTGAATTAGAAGAACTGGGATTATCAAAGATGGATTTTTTAGGACTTCGCACTCTGACTGTTATAAGCAATGCCTTAAAAATAATAAAACATACTCGGGGAGAAAAGATTGATATAAACAAGATTCCTTTGGATGATAAAAAAGTATACAAGATGTTGTCTAAAGGAAACTGTGCTGGTATTTTCCAATTAGAGAGTGAGGGGATGAGAGATTTAGTTAAAAGATTAAAGCCTGAAAATATAGAAGATATTACTGCCTTGCTGGCATTGTATAGACCAGGGCCTTTGGGGAGCGGTATGATCGAGGATTTCATTAATAGGAAGAAGGGAATTGTAGAAATAAAATATGCACATCCTCGATTAGAATCTATATTAAAGGAAACTTATGGAGTAATCGTTTATCAGGAACAGGTTATGAAAATTGCCAGTGAATTGGCCGGGTTTACTTTGGGACAAGCAGATATCCTGCGAAAAGCTATGGGGAAAAAACAGAAAGGAGTGATGGAAAAACAAAGGGAACTTTTTATAAAAGGAGCTCAAAAAAATAATATTAAAAAAAATACAGCTGCTGAAATATTTGATTTGATTGCCTATTTCGCCGGATATGGTTTTAATAAATCTCACAGCGTTTCTTACGCCTTTATCTCATATCAGACTGCCTATTTAAAAACTCATTATACCATAGAATATATGGCTTCTTTACTTACCAGTATTATGGGAAACAACGATAAAGTAGCTTTGTATATAAAAGAATGCCGGAATATGAATATTGAAATACTACCTCCCGATATAAATCAGAGTTTAGTAAATTTCACTGTAGTAGGGGGAAAGGCTATTCGTTTTGGGTTAGCTGCTGTGAAAAATGTTGGCGAGAAAGCTATAAAAAGCATTATTGATGAACGCAAAAGAAATTCTAATTTTATTTCTTTGCTCGATTTTTGCCAGAGAGTTGATTTAAGAGTAGTAAATAAGAGGGTAATCGAAAGTTTAATAAAGTGTGGTGCCTTCGATTCTATCGGTGCAAGAAGATCCCAATTATTGGCAGTTTTAGATGTATCATTAAAAAACGGGCAAGAATATCAAAAATCTAAGAGAAATGGACAGACTTCAATCTTTGATCTTTTCGAAGAAAATAGCCCAGATAAAAATAGCGGTAATTACCAGGATAGATTACCAGATATATCAGAATTTTCTAAAAATGAACTTTTAGCTATGGAAAAGGAAATGTTAGGATTATATATTTCCTATCACCCATTGAATGATTACAGGGAAAGATTAAAGAAAATTATAACTTCCACCTCAATCGAATTAACCAACCTTTCAGATAGAAGTAGAGTAGTTTTAGCTGGAGTGATTAATAATTTAAAAAGAAAGAGTACCAAAAATGGGAATCTTATGGCATTTATTACCTTAGAAGATTTAGAGGGTACTGTAGAAATAATAGCGTTTCCTAAGGTTTATGAAAAATGCAAAGAAATGATAAAAAAAGATGAGATTATCATAACAGAAGGACATCTTGATGTGGCAGAAGGAAAGACAAAAATTATTGCTGAGAAGATATCTCTTTTAAAAAAATATGTAGAAAATAAAAGACCTACTCCTAAAACAGAAGAAAAGAATCAAAATCTTGCTGAAGAACTTCATCTTGAGATTAACACAGAAAAAAATGAATCTGATCTTTTAAGAAAATTGAAAGAATTATTTTACGGTTATCCAGGGAAAAGTCAAGTAGTACTTCATTTTAAGGATAAGGATAAAACTATATTACATGCCATAGATAAAAAATATTCAGTTAACATTGATGATAAATTTATGGAAGAGATTCGTGGTATTTTAGGAGATGAAAAAATATGGACAGAAAAATGTTAAAGAATAATAAAAATTACTATTAGAGGGTTTATTTATAATGTGGAAAGTTATTTATATCGCTAAGGATATTTTATTAGCCAGAAATTTAGAAAAAATATTAAAAGAAAAAGGGATTGCAACCATTTTAAACCAATTAGAAGTGGGGAAAGATGAATTAAACGGAAATGTAGAAATATTAGTTCCTAAATGCGAAACTCAAGAAGCAGTTAATTTAATCAGTCAAGCCCAGATTTATAATGATGATTTATTAGATGATGTTAATTAGTATATCGTATTTCGTATATCGTATTTCGTATATCGTGAAGAAAATAATAAATGCATAATATGTAAGGGCAGACTTTGTATCTGCTCACCGTAGGACAGGCGTCTCGCCTGTCTAAGTAGGGGTTTGATTTATCAAACCCGAATAATGCGGGTCGAATAAATTCGACATTAAAAAGTAATACTTTATATAAAAATGTTTAAAATTTTGAATTATGATTTTACGCTTTTTGCTTTAAGTTTTTAGTTTAATAAAGGGATTGCCACGCCCTGATAGAATCTGGGCTCGCAATGACAATTGAAGGGAATTACTTTTTATTTCTCCAACGCGATACGCAATACGCGATACGAGAAAGTGGTGCCGAAGGTCGGAGTCGAACCGACACGAGCTGTGAGGCTCGCTGGATTTTGAGTCCAGTGCGTCTACCAATTTCGCCACTTCGGCATATGCGCATCTCTGTTTAAAAATTATAGGTTAAGTGATATTTATTGTCAAGAAAAAATAGAAAAAAATAGAACGAAAGAAGAGAGTTATGAATAACAGGAAGAAATTTATTTTGGTTGACGGACAAGGTTTGCTCTACCGTGCTTTTTATGCTTTACCTCAATTAACTACCACTTATGGCCAGGTAGTCAATGCAGTTTACGGGTTTACTATGATATTAATCAGATTATTGGAAGAAGAGAAACCAGAATATATTGTAGTTACCTTTGATACTCCTGTTCCTACTTTTCGACATAAGGAGTTTAAAGAATACAAAGCTCATCGGAAGAAAATGCCTGACGAATTAATCAGCCAAATTCCTCTAATTAGAGAAATTATCAATAGTTATAATATTGCCACTTGTTCAAAAGAGGGTTATGAGGCAGATGATGTTATTGGTACTATTGCAAAGGAAGCAGAAAAAAGAAATTGTAATACCATTATTGTGACCGGAGATAAAGATGCTTTTCAGCTTATTTCTCCCCATACTAAGGTAATGACTACTATTAAGGGAGTAACCGAGGTTAAAATTTATGATGAAGAAGGTATAAAGAAAAAATACGGAGTAAATCCGGAAAAAATAGTAGATATTTTAGCGTTAAAGGGGGATTCATCTGATAATATTCCAGGTGTTCCGGGTATTGGAGAAAAGACTGCTGTAGCTCTAATTAAAGAATTTGGTAATTTAGAAAATATTTTGAATAATACAGACAAAATATCTAAGAAATCTTTGAGAGAACAGATAAAGAAATATGAAGACCAGATTAAGATGAGTAAAATGTTGGCTACTATAGTAAGAGAAGTACCCATAAAGTACGATTTTGATTCTTTTAAAGTTAAACTGCCAAATTACGAAGAATTGTGGAAAATATTTAAAAAATTAGAATTTAAAAATCTATCAAAAAAGATTGCTCCTAAAATTAATCATGAAAAAACCAAGTTAAAATTCAATTTGATTGACACTGAAGAAGAATTAGAGGAATTGACTAATAAAATTATAGAAAGGAAATATTTTTCTTTCTATTTAGTAACTTCCTCAGACAATACTATTTCATCAAATATTTTAGGAATTGCACTCAGTTTCAAAGATAATGAAAATTATTATATCCCGCTATTTGCTTTAAATTTAATAGAAAATTCCAAATGTCTTTCCCTCGAATTAGTTTTAAGTAAATTGCGTCCATGTTTTGAAAACCAAGGAATTATTAAAATTAGTCATAACCTTAAGTTTAATTTCATAGTGCTTTGCAGGCATAAAGTTGAAATAGAAGGAAATAATTTTGATACTATGATTGCTGCTTATTTGTTAAATCCCTCAAGAGAGAGCTATGATTTAAGGGATTTATTCTGGGAATATTTAAAATATTTTAAAAACGAAGATAAAGAAATTAAAAAAAAGGTTATTATGAGCATA
>Ga0180732_1001424_pt1 | contig 14873 bp, 15 predicted proteins | sample KR11_01MetaG_FD_148674 | JGI IMG/M metagenome (GOLD analysis project Ga0180732, IMG submission 148674) | Groundwater microbial communities from the Olkiluoto Island deep subsurface site, Finland - KR11_0.1 MetaG | ecosystem: Environmental > Aquatic > Deep subsurface > Groundwater | place...
GCTATCGTTTTCCTTATTTCTCTCTATTATATTCATATACATCTTGCTCACGAATATATTTTTCCACTACATCCCAGCCATTTCCAACACTTCCATGGAAACAACTCGGAGCCCAGAGATGATCTCCACACCATTCCCGAAGGTGGGGAAATTCTTTTCTTAAAATCCTGCTCGAAACTCCTTTGATCTTCTTTGCGATGTAACTCAAAGAATACTTTGGAGGATATTTGAAGAAAATATGCACATGGTCGGGGTTGACAGCTATTTCTATGACCTGAATATCCATCTCTACAAAGGTCTTACAAATGATCCCCTCGCATATCATCGCCACATCGCCAAATAAGCATCTTTCCCCTGTATTTCGGGGCGAACACCATATGATCAGTCAGCAGCGACACCGTATGCCTGTCGTGACGCAGCTCTTTCCTGTTCATATTACCACCATGGCTTTCACAGGTTCATCTGCATATATAAACACAGGGTGAGCGGCGCGAAAGTATTATTTTCCTAACTTGAACGAAGCCTAAAAATGTAAAAAAAAGCGCCCTTCACCCTGGCAAATACTTCCCTATCAGATCATTCAGCTTCCTCTTTGTCTCCACAGGTATCTTATCCGGCGCCGTAAGTATAGCCCCAGCCAGCGCATTCGCGCACACGCAGTTCCTCTCCAGAGATATCTTCGTGATAGCCTCCTTGATGATATTGCGCACAGCCTCCTCGTTCTTCATAGCGTTCTGGATCACTATGTCAATGGTCACATCTTCCTCATGCCAGACGTCGTAGTCGGTCACCGTAGCAATAATGCTCAGGCACATCTCAGCCTCCCGCGCCAGTTTTGCTTCAGGGAGAGCTGTCATTCCGATAATGTCAAAGCCGAGCTTCTGATAGACCTTTGATTCAGCGCGCGTTGAGAACTGCGGACCCTCCATGCAGACGTATGTACCCTTATTATGCACCCTGTAGCCGAGCTTTTTCGTAATGCCTGCCAGCATCGAGTTCATCTCAGGGCAGAACGGATCTGCAAACCCGGTATGGACGACTATACCCTCATCAAAGAACGTGCTCTCGCGAAGGCGCGTCCTGTCGAATATCTGGTCCGGGATAACGATATCAAGAGGCTTGAGTTCAGGCTTCAGGCTGCCCACGGCTGAAGCTGAGATGATCCTTGTCACGCCCAGTTTCTTAAGAGCCAGGATATTAGCCCTTGAGTTCAGTTTACTCGGGGAGATCCTGTGCCCCTTGCCGTGCCTGGGAAGAAAAGCCACGTTCATATCCCCGAAAGAGCCTATCGTGATAGCATCAGATGGCTTCCCGAAAGGCGTATCTATCTCCACTTCTGTCACGTTGTCCAGCATAGAAGCGTCATAAACCCCGCTTCCGCCGATTATTGCTATATCTGCCTTCATATTTTCACTATCCGTTGTATTTCCAGGTCTTTTCGCCCTGAACGTTCTTCGTTTTAACAATCCCTCTCCTTACCATCTCTGCAAGTATCTCATCCAGTCTGTCTGGCTGGGCGATCTCAAAGCTGATGGGGTCGATATTATGATATTTCAACAGCCCTGACCTTATTTTCGGTATGGTCCATTCATCCAGTTTTTCTTTAACCATTAGGCGGGAGATGATATCTATCATATCCTCTATGAAGTTCCAGGGATACACTATCCATCCCCATTCCTCCATGACTTCGCCTATATAATCGGGTTTTACCTCTGAAGTGTAGAGGTACTGTAATACGGCTGTCCTTACCTCGACAGGATGCTGTTTTAAGACGTAATCCCTTGAATGCACGATGCTCTTGCCTGTATCACAGATATCGTCCACGATAAGCACTTTCTTGCCCGCGACCGCTTTATCTGCAAGCGGGTACCTGATAGCAGGTTCGCCCCCCGCGTTCGCCGTACCCACATAATGTTCGATCTTCAGGCTCGTAAGGTCGTTCAGCCCCAGGAAATCGCACAGGACCCTTCCTGCGAACCAGCCCCCGCGCGCAAGGGCTATTATCGTATCGGGTTCATACCCCGATCTCTTGACATCGTTCGCGACATGCCTGCACAGGTCATAAATGTAATCCCAGTTCGTTATGACGCACTTGAATTTATCCGGTAGTACCATAATAACACCCGCTCCAAAGAGGAATTACTCTGATATATAGGTTTTGAGATTTTTATTCATAATAATCATTAAGATGAAATAAACAAAATATATCTATCAGTAAAACAATAGTAGCACGTCAGGTGTTTATATATGTCGGATAAAAAGCATACCAAATCTGAATCAGGCGCAACACAGCGCGTTCCTACAGGGATCCCGGGCTTTGATGAACTTTGCGGCGGGGGGCTCCTGAGAAATCGATCATACCTTGTTTCTGGCTCAGCAGGCGCAGGCAAGACTATATTTGGACTTCAATATCTTTATAATGGCATTACAAAATACGGGGAAAATGGTATTTATATCGCCACTGAAGAGCGTCCGGAACAGGTCAGGGAAAACGTAAAACAGTTCGGATGGGACTTTGAAGCTCTGGAAGAAGAAGGCAAACTCGCCATACTGGACGCATGTTCAACCAAGATCGGCATACCTTCACATGAGAAATACGTGGACGTAAGACCATTCGATATGCGCAACATGCTTGACCAGATAATAGCGATACAGGAAGACATAGATGCAAAACGCGCTCTTGTAGACGGAACTACATCTATCGGATTCTATCTCAGTGATCCTGCGAAGATAAGGGTAGAACTCCTGAAATTAAGCACCACACTTGAGATCCTTGGATTGACTTCCCTCATGACATGTGAGACAGTGGACGAGAACAATGCAAGCAGATTCGGCGTTGAGACCTTTGTCACTGAAGGTACGATCGTGATGTATTACAAGCGTAAGGATACCGTAAGAGAGCGAAGTATCGAGATCTTCAAAATGAGGGGCTCAAACCACAGCCAGAATATTCATCCATATGAGATAACTGCAAATGGTATAGTGGTGCATCCTCACGAAGAAGTGTTCCGATAATTATTTTTCAGGATCCTGCCGATGAAGAAGCCGCTGATAGTGGTCAATTTTAAGACCTATGCTGAAAGCACAGGCGAAAAGGCAGTGATCATGGCACGGTATTGTGAAGAAGTGAGCCGAGACCATGGGGTCAGCATAATCGCAGTTCCCCAGATACCTGATATATACAGGGTAGCTTGTTCAGTAAAGATCCCGGTGTATGCCCAGCATATCGACGGTGTGGGGGCAGGAAGCTTTACAGGTCATGTCACAGCAGACTGTATACTGGCATCAGGCGCGCGCGGGACCCTCATAAACCATTCAGAACGCCGTCTTTTATTATCAGATATAGATTCAGCGGTAAGAGCTGCAAAAAATGCCGGACTGACCACGATCGTATGTACGAACAATGTCGCGGTCACATCGGCTGCGGCTGCGCTGTCCCCCGATTTTGTAGCGATCGAACCTCCTGAGTTGATCGGTTCGGGGATCCCCGTCTCAAAAGCAGATCCGGAAATAGTCAGAGGATCTGTAGCGGTCGTAAAAAAAATCGATCCAGGGGTAAAAATACTTTGCGGGGCAGGAATATCTAAAGGCGAAGATGTTGCGGCAGCGCTTGAACTTGGAACTTCGGGCGTTCTTCTCGCATCAGGTGTCATCAAGGCAAAGGACCCCAGGGCAGCTCTTCTTGATCTTGTGGGAAAGATATGAGAGAAAGGTTTAAATTATATGATGTCGTTTGAGGGGCGCACGTCCACGAGGTTCTAACATAACTTGCAATTGATTATTGAGTATTTATTATCATTGATTAAAGGCGGATACGTAAGCTTAGTGGATAAAATTTTGGGGCTCGTAGCTCAGTCAGGCAGAGCACCGGGCTTTTATTCGAAAGAAAAGATACCCGATGGTCGAGGGTTCAAATCCCTCCGAGCCCGTTCTGTACGGGAGGTAACTGCATGAAGGAGAAAGATATTACAGCAAGGGAATTCAACCCCCTGGAACATAGAATGGTGCCAATGCATGAGATCTTAGAAAAAAACGATTTAGAAAAGACATTATCCGAATATAATATAAACAAAGAACAGATGCCAAAGATCCATATCACTGACCCGGTTGCTGTTTCCATTAAAGCAAAAGTCGGCGATGTTGTCCGAATAACCCGGATGAGTCAGACTGCCGGAAAGTCAATTTTTTACAGATTAGTTATCGCATGAATAATCAGATTAACGTATGAGGTTGTATGTTAGATAGAAGAGTATTATCAAGAGCATATTTTACAAGTGAAAAAATCGTCAGGCATCACGTTGAATCATTCAATGATTTCCTGGAATACGGTCTTCAGAAAGTCATTGATGAACAGAGGATCATCGAAACAGATATCGAGGGCACATATGTAAGGCTCGGGAAGATCCGCGTTGGTCACCCGGTAGTAAGGGAAGCTGACGGTGCGGTCGACAAACTCTATCCTACTGAAGCAAGGCTTCGGAACATCACATATTCCGCACCTCTCTCTCTTGGAATGACCATAATAAGTCCCGAAGGTGAAAAAGAAGAAAAAGAAGCGGCGATCGGGTCCATGCCTATGATGATATGGTCAAAGAAATGCAACATTGTGGGATTGACGCAGAAGGAAATGGTAGAACTGGGAGAAGACCCGCAGGACCCGGGCGGATATTTCATAATCAACGGAACTGAACGTGTAATTACCACGCTTGAAGACCTTGCCCCGAACAAGATCCTTGTCGAATTCGAAGAAAGATACGGCGAAAATATAGAAGTTGCGAAAGTATTTTCACAGAGGCGGGGTTATCGCGCCCTTGTGGTGGTTGAGCGTAACCGGAAATCCATTCTTGAAGTTTCATTCCCCTCCATATCAGGCAGGATCAATTTTGTCACGCTCATCAGATCGCTTGGCATTGAGACAGATCAGGATGTCGTAAATGCCGTGTCCAATGACCCGGAGATCGTTAAATTCATGCTCGAAAACCTTGAAGAAGCTGAAGTTGATGATAAAGAAAAAGCCATGGAAAAGATCGGCACCCGCGTTGCTTCAGGTCAGGCAAGGGATTACCAGATAAAGAGGGCAAATTACGTAATAGACAGATACCTTCTGCCTCATCTCGGAAATGATGAAGCTCACCGGATGCTCAAAGCCCAGTTCCTGGGACGCATGGCGCAGGCTTGTTTTGAACTTGCGCTCAAAAAGAGGGAAAGCGATGATAAAGACCATTATGCAAATAAAAGGCTCAAACTGGCGGGAGACCTGATGGAAGACCTGTTCAGGGTCTCGTTCAACAGGCTCACGCGGGACATCAAATACCAGCTCGAGAGAGCAAGCATGAGGAACAGGGACCTTAACGTAGCTACAGTCGTGCGCTCAGATGTGCTGACAGAGCGACTTGTGCATCCGCTTGCAACAGGCAACTGGGTTGGCGGGCGCACGGGCGTATCACAACTGCTTGACCGTACTGATTATATTGCATCTCTCTCTCATCTGAGAAGGGTCATCTCACCGCTGTCCCGTTCTCAACCTCATTTCGAGGCGCGTGACCTTCATCCCACGCAGTGGGGCAGGGTCTGTCCTTCGGAGACGCCTGAAGGACCAAACTGCGGTCTTGTGAAGAACTTTGCGCAGCTTGTTGAAATATCTACAAGCGCAGGTGAAGACAAGCAGTTCAGGAGCCTGCTTTTTGAATTGGGCGTTGTCCCGATAATACCGCAGCTTGTTGGAATGGACGAAGTCCCCACTACCTATGCTACTGAATTAGAAGCAGCTGAGGAAGAAGATGTTAAAGTTGAACCCGAGGAAGAACCGGAGGTTGATTCCTTTGAATAAGACCAGGATTTTTTTAAACGGTGAACTTCTGGGAACAAATGAAAATCCCAGAGAATTCGTTGCAGAATTAAGAACAAAACGCCAGCAGGGTGAAATAAAGAAACAGGTCAACATCACGTTCTATGAAGATACGAACGAGATATATATCAACTCAGACCCGGGAAGAGCAAGACGCCCTGCCATAATCGTAAAAAATGGCGCACCTCTTATAACAAAAGAGCACATAGAAAAGTTAAAGAACGGAGAATATAATTTTGAAAATCTCGTAAACGATGGTCTTATAGAATTTCTGGATGCTGAAGAGGAAGAGAACGCTCTTATAGCGATCGATGAGAAGGATATCACCCAGAAACATACTCATCTTGAGATCAACCCTGCATTGATACTCGGTATATGTACGGGAATGGTTCCTTTCCCTGAGCACAATGCATCGCCAAGGAACACGATGGGCGCAGGTATGATAAAACAGTGCCTGGGTATGTCCACTCCAAACATGAAACTTCGCCCTGACACGAGGGCGCACGTTCTGCATTACCCGCAGAAGGCAATGGTAAGTACGCAGACCGCAGAAGCCATCGGGTTCGATAAGAGACCTGCAGGGCAGAACTTTGTGATCGCTGTTCTATCGTATGAGGGTTATAATATTGAAGATGCGCTTGTGATAAACAGAGGTTCCATAGAGCGAGGACTTGGCAGAAGCCATTTCTTCAGGACGAACGAAGGCGAGGAACGCAAATACCCCGGAGGGCAGGAAGACAAATTCGAGATCCCTGATGCGGAAGTAAGAGGGGCTCGCGGCGCTGATGTCTATAAGCAGCTGGACCTGGATGGGCTGGTCAACGCTGAAATACCCGTTGGACCGAACGACGTCCTCATAGGCAAAACAAGTCCACCAAGGTTCCTGGAAGAACCCACGGAACTGGGCATAAGCCCTCTCCAGCGAAGAGAAAGCTCTGTCACCATGCGTTCGAACGAGAAAGGGACAGTTGATACCGTCATACTTACAGAATCCGAGAACGGCTCCAGGCTTGCAAAAGTCAGGACACGCGACCAGAGAGTGCCTGAAATTGGTGATAAGTTCGCATCAAGGCACGGGCAGAAAGGTGTCATAGGTCTCATAGTGCCTCATGAGGACATGCCTTTTGCTGAGAACGGGATCGTACCCGACCTGATAGTAAATCCTCACGCCATCCCTTCAAGAATGACAGTAGGGCACGTTCTTGAAATGATCGGCGGCAAGGTGGGATCTCTTGAAGGAAGGCAGATCGATGGAACTCCGTTTTCAGGAGCATCCGAAGTTGAATTGAGGGGCGCTCTTAAGAAGTTCGGATATTCTCATACAAGCAAGGAAGTGCTTTATGACGGAATAACCGGTCATATGATCCAGGCAGATATATTCGTCGGCGTGATCCTGTACCAGAAGCTGTACCACATGGTTTCCTCAAAGATGCATGCAAGGTCACGCGGTCCTGTCCAGGTATTGACAAGACAGCCCACTGAAGGCAGGGCAAGGGAAGGCGGTCTCAGGTTCGGTGAAATGGAGCGCGATGTGCTTATCGGGCACGGCGCGGCCATGGCTCTGAAAGAACGGCTTCTTGATGAATCCGACAGGGTGGTGGAATACGTCTGTACCACCTGCGGAATGATCGCCACTCTCGATAAAAGAAAAAATACAACGGTATGCCACAATTGTAATGCAGAAACAGGCATTCATCCTGCTGAAATGAGCTACGCGTTCAAGTTATTGCTTGACGAGATCATTTCCCTGGGCGTAGCGCCGCGGCTTGTGCTCGAGGATGCAGTGTAGGAGGAAATTATGGTAACAGCAACCCCAAAAAGAATAAAAGAAATAAAATTCGGACTTATTTCCCCCAAGGAATTCAGGAAAATGAGCGTTACACGCGTCATTACGGCAGATACCTATGACGATGACGGTTTTCCCATAGAAATGGGCCTAATGGACACAAAGCTTGGCGTCATTGACCCTGGTCTGCGGTGTAAGACATGCGGCGGCAGGGCTGGTGAATGTCCAGGTCATTTCGGGCATATAGAACTTGTTGCCCCTGTAATACATGTCGGTTTTGCCAAACTTATACGCAAGATCCTGCGGGCAACCTGCAGGAAATGCGGGGCGCTGCTTTTGTCCCCTGATGTGAAACAGAAATATCTTGAACAGATAAAGACCCTCAGGAAAATGGGTCAACCAATAGAAGATATCGTTAATGAGGTATTCAAGGAAGCACGAAAAGCCGGGAATTGTCAGTACTGCGCTGAAGAACAGCCAGAGGTCAAGTTCGAAAAGCCCACTACTTATCTTGAAATAATAGAGGAAAATAAATTTTTATATTGCTGGGATGATATTCCGGGTAAAAATGCTGCAAAATTCACTGAATTTTTAAATAAATATTATGAAGTTAACTGGATAAAAACTCCGAATATCGAAAGATCCGATAACAATATGACGCTTAAAGTCTCCTCGGGAAAACATTCAGTAACACTTGCGTTAAACGATGCAAAAACAGAAGCAACTTTAAAGATCGATAACGAAAAAGCTGATAAATTCATAGTAAAAACTGAAAATGATAAATTGAACCTGTATAAAGAAGGGCATACAGAGGAACATAAGCTGATGCCGACAGATATCAGGTCGCGTCTTGAAAAAATATCCGATGCTGATATTGAAGTCATCGGCATGGACCCGCACAACGCACGCCCTGAATGGATCATCCTGACAGTGCTTCCTGTGCCTCCTGTCACGATGCGTCCCTCCATCACCCTGGAATCAGGTCAGCGCAGTGAGGACGACCTGACACACAAACTTGTGGACATTATCCGCATTAACCAGAGGTTCCAGGAAAACAGGGAAGCAGGAGCGCCGCAGCTGATCATCGAAGACCTGTGGGAACTGCTTCAGTATCATGTGACTACCTTTATTGATAACGCGGTTTCAGGCGTCCCTCCCGCAAGACACAGGTCAGGAAGACCATTGAAAACGTTATCGCAGCGGTTAAAAGGCAAGGAAGGACGGTTCAGGGGAAGTTTGTCAGGCAAACGAGTAAACTTCTCAGCCAGGACTGTCATCTCGCCTGACCCGAACCTTCGGATATTCGAAGTCGGAGTACCCCTGGAAATTGCTAAAGAACTTACAAGCACCATGTTCGTGACCCCAAGGAATTTTGATGCGGCAAAAGAATATGTTAGAAGGGGTCCTGAAAATCATCCGGGAGCCAATTACATTGTAAGAGCTGACGGGCGCCGCGTTAAGATCACGGATAAGAACTGCGGTGAACTGGCTGACCTGGTAGAACTGGGATGGAAAATCGAGAGACAGATAAAGGACGGCGATATCGTTCTGTTCAACAGACAGCCTTCACTTCACAGAATGAGCATCATGGCGCATGAGATAAAAGTGCTGCCCAATAAGACATTCAGGCTCAATCCTGCCGTATGTCCTCCATATAACGCGGACTTTGACGGCGACGAAATGAACATGCACATCCCGCAGACCGAGGAAGCGCTCGCTGAAGCCAAGATCCTGATGCATGTGCAGGAAAATATCCTGTCCCCCAGGTTCGGAGGACCGATCATAGGAGGTATCCACGACCACATCACAGGTCTCTTTTTGCTTACGAACAGCAAAGAAAAGATATTCAAGAATGAAGCCCTGGAACTCCTTGGCAAATCCGAGATCAGGGAACTCTATACACCGGCTGGAGAAGATAAAAAGCAGCCGTACTGGACCGGGAAACAGATATTCAGCCATATTCTTCCAAAAGGACTTGATCTTAAGTTCAAGTCAGAAATATGCCTGCAATGCGATACCTGCAAGCTTGAGGATTGCGAACATGATTCGTATGTTGTCATTAAGGACGGTATCCTTGAAATGGGTACTATCGATGAGAAAGCCATAGGGGCATTCAAGAGCGTGATACTTGATAAACTCATGAAAGAATTCAACCCTGTGATCGCCTGCAAATTCATAGACGATGCAACAAAGCTTGCCATAAGAGGTATAATGCGCAGGGGCTTCAGTTTTGGTATAGACGACGAATACATTCCTATTGATGCCCAGACCCAGATAAATGAGGTCCTGGACAATGCAAGAGATAAAGTGGAAAAATTGATCTCAGCATACGAGGCAGGAGAACTCGAACAGTTGCCAGGGCGCACTCTTGCAGAAACCCTTGAGATGGAAATAATGAAAGAACTGAGTAAAGCAAGGGACGCGACTGGTGATATTGCAGGGCATCATCTCGGAATGGATAATTCTGCGGTGATAATGGCAAAATCCGGCGCAAGAGGTTCTATGCTCAACCTTACCCAGATGGCAGCCTGCGTAGGTCAGCAGGCTGTGAGAGGCGAGCGCATTAAGAGAGGGTATGCAGGCAGGACGCTTTCGCATTTCGAGCGCGACAACCTTGGCTCCGAGGCTCACGGATTCGTGAGAGCCAGTTACAAGAGCGGTCTTTCACCCACCGAGTATTTCTTCCACGCCATAGGAGGACGCGAAGGTCTTGTGGACACAGCAGTCAGGACATCGCAGTCCGGTTACCTGCAGCGAAGGCTTGTTAATGCATTGCAGGATCTGGAAGTGCAGTATGACGGCACTGTCAGGGATACAAGGAAAATGATAATACAGTTCAAATACGGAGAAGATGGCATCAATCCCATGAACAGCGATTTCAGTAAACCTGAAGCAATCAGGCGAATTATTGATTCAGTGATGGGGGTGAAAGAATGAGCATGGATATAAAGACGATCGAGGGGACGGTCTCTGATTTGCCGTTGCCCCAGAGGGTCATTGATAACCTTATGCAGGAACTCAGGAAATTAAAGCTTACTAAAAAGCAGTTCGATGAGATAATCAAGCGTACCCTGGCTACATATGAATATTCTAAAATTGAAGCGGGCGAAGCAGCGGGCGTGGTTTCAGCGCAGTCCATAGGAGAACCGGGCACACAGATGACGATGCGAACATTCCACTACGCTGGTGTAGCGGAAATTAACGTTACACTGGGTCTGCCGCGGTTGATAGAGATAGTTGATGCCAGGAAAAATCCGAGCACGCCGATGATGACCATTTTCCTGGAAAAGGAGTATGCGTTCGACAGGGATAAAGCCCGCGAACTTGCGTGGAAGATAGAAGCTACTTATATCAATGTTCTCGGCAGCATGTCCACGGATATCACAGACATGAAAGTAGTTGTAGAACTTAATAAAAAATCGCTTATTCAACGCAATATGACCGCAAAGGAAGTTTCTGAAAGGATCAACGAGGAACTTGACGCGTCTTCTTATATCAGTGGGGACACATTGATAATGAAACCCGAGGAGCCCTCATACAGGCAGCTGCTGCAGCTTGTTAAAAGCGTTCAGTCCGTGATATTAAAGGGTATCAAGGGAATAAAAAGAGTGGTCATCAGGAAAGAAGAGAGCGGAGAATATGTCCTGTACACCGAAGGTTCCACACTTAAGGAAGTGCTTGAGATAGAAGGGGTAGACGCTACCAGGACAAGGACAAACAACGTAAATGAGATATATGAGGTTCTGGGAATAGAGGCAGCAAGGGCAGCTCTCATACACGAAGCCACAGAGACATTAAAGGAGCAGGGCCTGAACGTGGACGTGCGCCACATCATGCTTGTTTCGGACATCATGACTGTTGACGGTGAAGTAAAGCCCATAGGCAGGCACGGCATCTCAGGCGAGAAAGCAAGTGTCCTTGCGCGCGCAGCATTTGAGGTGACTGTCAGCCACCTGCTGGATTCAGGCATGAGCGGCGATGTCGATGAACTGCGCGGCGTAACCGAAAATGTAATAGTTGGTCAGCCTATAAGGCTGGGCACAGGAAATGTTAAATTGATCGCAAAAAAACCAGTTAAAGGAGTATGATCATGGAAACTGATATCAGCAAAGTATTAAGAAGCGCACTATCCACAGGCAAAGTGGTAGTTGGAATAAAACAGACACGTGTTGCTGTTAAGAACGGGACGGCTCAGGTCGTTGTTGTTTCATCTAATTGTGTGGAACAGAGCCTTAAGGAACTAAAGGGAATATCTTTGATGAAATATCCGGGATTGAGCACTGACCTTGGTGTTGCATGCGGCAAACCATTCTCGATATCGGCTCTTGCCGTTCTGGAACCGGGGGATTCCGAGATAGTTTCTTTTGGGAGCATGAATGAGTGAAGTGAAGTTGAGTACTGACGGAATAAGATATATCGCACTATTTGAGAATCTGACCGGAGCAAGAGCAAAAGACTGCTTTGAGGATTCAGAGAACAACAGGCTTGTCTTCGTAATAAAGAACGGGGACATGGGACTGGCTATCGGTAAAGGCGGGGACCATATAAACCGTGTAAAGAAAGCAATAGGTAAGCATGTCGAGATCATAGAATACTCGGACGACCCTGTGGAGTTCGTGAAGAACGCCTTTCATCCTGTTTCTATAAAAAATGTAAACATTGTTGTTAAGGACGACAAGCGTATAGCTTATGTAGAAGTACTTACTAAAGAGAAGGGGCTTGCCATCGGGAGAGACGGCAAAAACATCGAAAAAGTAAAAAAGCTCTCCACGAGGCACCATAATATCGATGATGTAGTCATACAATAGACCCCGTTAGACCTTGCATTTAAATGCGGGGTCGCGAGGGGCATTATACGGAGGAAAAAACTTGGGAAAAGGAATGTACGCCGCTCGGAAACTCAAGAGCGAGCATAAGAAGTTCAGATGGAGCGATATCAATTATAGCCGGAGGGCTCTTAATCTTGATGTAAAGGCTGACCCGCTTGCGGGGGCGCCACGCGCCAGAGGTATAGCGCTTGAAAAAGTCGGAATAGAAGCAAAACAGCCCAATTCAGGCATAAGAAAATGCATCAGGCTGCAGCTGATCAAGAACGGTAAACAGGTAACAGCATTCTGTCCTCTTGACGGCGCCATCAACTTCATAGACGAACACGATGAGGTTGTCGTTGAAGGTATAGGCGGACGGATGGGTGGAGCAATGGGCGACATCCCTGGCGTGCGCTGGAAGGTCGTATCAGTGAATAATGTGGACCTGAGGCAGATGGTGCTTGGAAAGAAGGAAAAACCGGTGAGATAATATGCACAAATTATATGGAAAATGGGATTTTTCTGAAGTTGAGGTCAAAGATCCAAGTGTCAGGAATTACATTAATCTTGCGCCTATATTCATCCCCCACAGCTGCGGAAAGAATTCTAAAAAGCAGTTCAGTAAATCGAATCTGAACATCGTTGAGCGGCTTGTCAACAAAATGATGCGGGAAGAGCATAACACAGGGCAGAAGATCACTTTGAACAGGATAGTTAAGGATGCTTTTGAGATCATCAGCAAGAAAACCGGTCAGAACCCGGTGCAGGTACTGGTGAACGCGATATCGAACGCAGGTCCAAGAGAAGAGACGGTCAGACTGCAGTATGGAGGCATCGCAGTACCAAAGTCAGTCGATACAGCCCCGCAGCGCCGTGTTGATACTGCGCTGAGATTAATTTCTCAGGGCGCGCAGCAGGCTGCATTCGGCAAGAAGAAATTGCTTGTTGATGCGCTTGCAGATGAGATCATCGCCGCGGCGAACTATGATGTTAAAGGGTTTGCCATGGGCAAGAAGGACAATATCGAGCGTGTTGCGAAAGCGGCGCGTTAAACCTTTTTTTAATATTCAGATGTTGGGTTATATCCCAGCATCAATTTTTAATTTTTTTTATGGTTTCCAGCACAAGCAGGGCATCGAGCCGTTTCAGGTCTACTTCGTGCTGCTTGAAAAAAGCAAGAACGATTTCTTTTTCAGAGGATTTTATGATCCCTTTTTTCACACATTCTTCTACTATATTCCGGTAATTCCTGTCTGGATAAAAAAGCTTCTTTGCCGTTTCAAGGATAGCTCCGGCTGTCTCATGCGCAACTGAACCCTTTTCCACCGAAAACTCAAGCGTTGCCCTTACGTTGACAAGCGGGACAGAAAGTGCTTCCATTGTATCTGCATCAAAGGTTACCGCCACTTCGTCATCTGACTCAAGAACTCCGCTCCTGTACATCTCGTATATCTTCCCCACACCTGTCATGCCGTATGAATCCAGTTCAGATGCCCGAAGCGCTCCCATGCTGCCTCCACCCACTACAATTACGCCTCCCCTTATTGCTTCGATTATCTCGCGGTGAGCCACTGCTGCGCTATCAAAAAAGACCCCGTCGATTATACCAATAATGTCAGGCGGGTTCCTCATAAGCTTTTTAATATCATTCCTCTTCACGGGCGGGCGATAGTCAGCATCCAGTATCTTCAACGCATCGTGATGGTTGATGCTCGTGCCTGTGTATACCACGACCCTCATAGAGCGACACCTCGCTTTATGATATATAAGGTATGGGAAGCATAGAGATTGTAAAATGTTTTGGTGTTAGAATTAAAAAAGCCGCAGATGATGCGCCCAGAGTCGCGCCTCTGGAGGGCGCATCCACGTATGCCTGCGGGGCATACGTGTCTTTGCGTCACGGCGAGCATAACGCCGATGAACGCAAATAAACGCAGATACGCTATCACAAATCCGCGTTCATCTGCGTTTATCTGCGGTTTCTTATTTTCAAATATTTCATGATAGCCCCCCAACACCAAACTTTTTGATAACATCGAAGCATACCTTTCGTTTGATAAAACTTTCCTAATGTTTTTCATAAAGCGACTCTCTTCTTCCTTTTCCTGATGCGTTCTCCCCTTCTCTCGCGGTCAAGGGTATATTGCTCGAACATTGGTATTATCGCCCTGATCACAGGGACTTCCACGCCCCTTGACAGATCAACGATTATGGCTGCGTCAGCGATGCCATCAAGCTTCTCGATAACTGTGTTTATATTAGCGGCTGGTGTATCGCTTGAATCATCCTTGAGGTCGCCCATACTCACGGTATCAAGGTCCTCATACCAGTACTTGTTCAGCTTTTTCATGTGGTCGTAACCAAAGGTTCTCACTACCTGTTCCCTGTCAGTGTCCTCACGCGCCCCGTGTATCTGGACAACGCGGCTCTG
>Ga0180732_1001425_pt1 | contig 14870 bp, 29 predicted proteins | sample KR11_01MetaG_FD_148674 | JGI IMG/M metagenome (GOLD analysis project Ga0180732, IMG submission 148674) | Groundwater microbial communities from the Olkiluoto Island deep subsurface site, Finland - KR11_0.1 MetaG | ecosystem: Environmental > Aquatic > Deep subsurface > Groundwater | place...
GACCTAATGACAGAAATCTCAGTCTGGCTGGACTCACAGATCAGTGAGCCCGGGCAGGCACTAATTCCACACAAGCACCTGGCAAACATGGTTGGGTCATTTGCCAGAGAGAGAGTAGAGATAGAGTCAGATAGTAGAAGTGTGATATTCAAGTGCGGAACGTCCAACGCAAAGCTCCAGACCACAGATTCTTCCATGTATCCTCTCACAGGAACCGAGCCAGAGGGCGTCTCAATCATCATGGGAAACGCAGATCTGAAGGCGGGGCTAGCAATTTTATTTGCTGCCGCTAACGATTCATCTCGACCCACTCTTCAAGGGGCGAGGTTCGGATTGGACGGGGATACACTAACGTTAGAGGCCACAAATGGTTACTGCATGGCAATGAGAACACTAAAAGTCTCCTCCTCCTCAAGGTCCAGTGTTATTGTGCCAAAGAGTGCCCTGTCCATCGTCCAACAGCTTCTATCAGACGCAGAAGGCGTAACTGTCGTAAGTATTAGTCAGGCCCGAGTAACATTCCAGCTTCCCTCAGTGCAGATCTCTGTGTCCCTTATTCCGGGAACGTTCCCTAACTGTAAGGAAGTAATACCGTCGAATCACCCATGTCTGGTGACAATTAATCGACAGGAACTAATGCGCGCTGTTCGAAGCGCACTCGTGATATCGCACGAGTTAAAAGTCATTCGTGTGATAGCAAGAGAAGAAGAGCTGGCCTTAGCGTCAAGCACGCAGGAGATAGGTGAGTACAACAGTACCCTGAGCGCAGACGTGGTTGGTGAAAGCAAAGTTGCTTTCAATGGAGACCACCTAGTTGACGCCCTCCAGTCAATGACGAGTGAGAAAGTCAGTCTGGAGATGAAGGACAAAACGGACCCAGTTGCGATTCGAGAGGGTAGCGACTATGTGGTGGTGGTGATGCCAATGATTACGTCTGAGTGGTAACTGAAAAACCGGGGGTAGAGTGATGCCCTACACAAACAAAGAAAAGAAACGTCAGAATGTCGTAGATGGAATGCAGAGACACCGACTGAGAAAGAGGACCCAGGGAGTCTGCATCTACGGAGGTTGTTGGAACTCAGTGTGGCGGCCTAGTTCTTGTTATTGTCAGAGCCATATACCAAAGAACATCAAATGTGATGCCTGTGGCATTATAATCAGCCCCTTGCATATAGAAGAGAGCTTGTTCCGGGCCAGGGTGAAGTGGTGCATATGGCGAGAGGAGTTTAATAAGTACGGTATACCAGAAGATATGATACGATCTAGCTATCTGGAGGTGTGTCAAACTTGTCTCAAAACGTCGAAGAAAAGAGTTCTTCATATGTCAAATATGAGAGAGTAGCCCAAAACCAGAAAAAGTTGGTGAAGCAATGAACATATACTATGAGTACATTCTCTCTGGTTTCTTAGTAGGAATACAGAATTTGGTGTGGTTTTTGGTGTGGTTGGGAATTATTATAGGAGTGGTAATGGGATTTACACTTCTAGTTACAATAGGTGTGGTGGAGGTGATCTACTTATTTAGTAACCGAGAAAAAGACAAGGGTACTGTCACGGAAGAAACGTTATCACCCTACAAAGTGGAAAGACCCAAGATTTACTAGGAATGATAAATCGATGAACTGGCTACCTGATATTGGAGTCAAACCCTACTTTGCAGATGAAGACACGGCCATTTTCCACAATGACTGCCGAGACATTTTGCCCTTGTTAAGTCCTAAGAGCGTGGATTTGGTACTGGCTGACCCACCTTATGGGATTGGATACTCAGCAACCAAACAGGGCTACCGAGGAGCAAAGGAGTTCGATGCTATAAAAGGGGATGCGAGTCTAGAGATGGTGAGTTGGATACTTCAGCAATCTCATCGGTTCCCGCTGGTAATAATATGGGGAGCCAATAACTTCCCTCAGCTCCTCCCATTTCCGGGAGTGTGGATATGCTGGGACAAGCGAGTAGTAGATGAAGCAGACGCCACATTTGGCTGGCCCTTTGAACTAGCTTGGATAAGCAGACAAAGAGGCAAGGGCCATTTATATCGCATCCAGCATGGGGGCGCAGTCAATGCTGATGGAGTTGGTCAATCGAGATTTCATCCCACCCAAAAGCCAGTTTCTCTATTCAAACGGATCATGTTGGATTTTGCTGGTGGCCTCGTGTTAGATCCTTTCATGGGTTCAGGGACCTCACTCATCGCAGCACAATCTTTAGGTAGGAAGAGCATTGGGATTGAGGTAGAAGAGAGATATTGTGAAGTGGCAGTGAAAAGACTCCAGCAGAAACCTCTCGTTTTTCCAAAGACGGAACGAGTTGTAACTCAAAGGAAATTCTGGAATGAGAAAAGCCCCACCAAAAGGTGAGGCCCTTCCCTGGGTGAGAACCGTGAGGTGCGTAGCACCTGCGGTTCATAAGAAGCATACAGGTGAAGCAGTGAGATGTCAAGTGCAGAAGAAGTAATCAGATGCTAACATGCCAAAACTGTGGTTCCACTAACGACGTAACTCAGTGCAAGTGTGGAAAGTGGGTGTGCCCTGAGTGTAAGGTCATGCACTGGTCCCATAATCAAGAAGGAGGAGATAATGCCAAATCAACTGTTCCACATCCGAATACCTCCAGAAGGAATCAAGCTCCTGAGAGAAGCCAGGGTCCAAGCACTCAGGTCGAAAATGACTCTGGGTCAGTGGTTGACGGCAGTTCTGCGTGATAAGTTTAGTGACAGGGAGAAAGTGTGAAATGGAACGAGATGAAGTTATGCTTAAGGCACGAGCCATCAGGGCAATTATCCAGTCAGTGCATAATGTAGAACAGCAGAAGGAAATTGAGTTGAGAGGATTTATGTCTCTGTTCTATCCTGATGCTAATAAAAAGCGAGTGGATGAGGTGGTACAAAGTGCAAAGGACAAACTTGTGGGTAGGGAGAGATGATATGAAGGACCCCATTATTCCATTCCACCAACATCTCAACGTGTGCAGACAGTGTAGAGAACGCCCCATGCAACTATGTCCGGAGGGAGCTAGATTACTTAGAGAGGCGGCACTAGGTCCATTTGTGATAAGTTTGGGAGTAGGGAGTAGTAATAATGGTTTGGAACGTTTGGCTTAGACACCTACACCTCAAGAATGTTAGTTCTGTCGTAATAGTTGAGGAGCAAGACTCACTCGACAATCTCAGGCTCATGTTCAATAACGTAGAGCATATAGGATATGAGATATATGAGCAACGTATGGCAGATGAAGTAGCTACTCAAGAAGCTATCGAGAGACACGGTACTCCGCCTAAATCCAAGTTCTTCCAGGGGATATGTAATGCGCACAAAGAATTTGATGGCGAAGGGTGTATGCTTCCTCCTGACCACGAAGGTATCCACAAGAACAAACTTGCAGCTGAGAACGATAGAGCACGAGCCTCTCAACATTACCCTGCTAAAGAATCGCTCAACCTATAGGAGGCGTAACTCATGACACGGCTAGTAGTTCACGTACATAGGCACCCAAGAGTCACAACTAGGGTAAAATATCCTCCTGACCCAATGAAAATCTGGAGTCGTGGTGGTACTTGGGATTGGTTATTCGACACAGACGAAGGTGACCTAGTCTACGCAGATACAACTTGGGGAAATGTTGGGTACTTCATGCGAGGAACTCAGTGGTATAGGTTTCGTTTATAGGAGGTGAGTAACGCGTGAGCAAGCGAGTTACAGCAGCATATCACACAGGTTTCAAAGACGGGGTAGTACACGCTGTTACTATCCTTGAGTGGTGGATGGAAGACGAGGGCATAGAGTTCTGGCTCACAAGCTTCAAAGACGGAGAAACAGTTAGCCTAGTTCATGTTGATCGTCGTAAGTTCACTGAACGCATGGCAAAGGCGATAGAGGGAATGGAAAATCTGTCTAGAAGAGAGAAATTCTCAGAAGCTGAACCTATGTCTGACAGTCGCCACCCTAACTACGAGTGCTCAGATGACACCTGCTGGTATCACATTAGACCACTGGGGTCGTTCATGACTGAGGATATGCCCGACGACAGAGAAGAGTACTACAACAGGAGAGCGGAGGAGAGGCCATGAGTAGTCAAGCACAAGCAACAGACATGTGCCCGCACCTTCTAGTATGGTGCAACACGGTCACAAGTATCTATCAGTGCGGCATTGGAGAGAAGGAGGGATTCTTAATGGGAAGTGGCCCGCAAGAGGGCTGTGGTAGGAGGTGGAAGGACGCTTTACTGCAGGAGGAGATACTTGAGAGTGAGATGAGTAGTCAAAACCGGGTGTCTGAGACCCCTGACAATGATATATCACCCCCGTGACCTCAGACCGCGGTTGTTGCTCAATTCTGATGGTGTCACAAGGGAGATGTGGAGTAAGAAATGAGGAAATCTGACTTGAGTAAGAAGGAGGTAGCATAATGCCAGCAAAAGGTCGTGTTACGAGGCAGTACTCAGAGGAGGAGGTAGATCATGCACTTAAGGACATTAACAAGGGTCTAAGTCAGACTGAGGTCGCAAAGAAGCACGGAATTCCTACAGGGACGATTAATGGGTGGATAAAGCGGCATAAGACTCAGTCATTAGTAAAGGGAGCCCAGGCGAGCGAGCCTATACCCCATATATCAAGTGCAGATAGTGTAGAGGCCCTCAGGCAGGACGTTCTCTCAACTGCCGAGAGACTGTTAGATCTTGCGTCTAACCTAGCGACAGGCGCAGATCACTTGCGATATTTAGCGTTACTTGAAGAATCTCTTAGGCAGGTAGCTTCTCTTTCTAGTCATGCTCGAGGATTAGAGCAGCGAGTGAAAGAGCTTGAGAACCGTGTTCTTCGTTCCGCTGTTGTGGTACACAGTGAGAAGTAAATTTACATCTACCTCCTTCTTGTTGACAACTCCTACAGCACCCTGTACTATATAGGCGTAAACGCATGTAGTTTTTTTGATAAATTATTGCAACATGAAGAAGAAATTATGAAAAAGAAATCATATGGTAGTGTTGGTGTCTGAGAAATCGTCAAAACCCAGCGGTAGAGGACTTGACAATCCCCACAATGTATGATATTGTGATTATGAGGGGAATGACAAGATGACCAAGTATCACACCCAGAAGGACAAGTGGATCCCCACCCAGGAGTTCAAGGCGGCGGTTGAGGCCTTCAAGAAGGGTGAGTCCTATGGTGAGAAGGACTTCAGTGCTGACTGGGTTTTAGCTACAAAGGACTCTTCAGCCCTATGCTTCGAAGAGTTTGTGGTTGCCTTCTCACATAAGGGAACAGTTACGTTCTACTGGGGAAAGAAATGGAACACCTGGCCTCGAATTAGTTACCTAGCGAAAGCGCTCGGGATTAGCACATCGTATATATGGGACACGAAGGTACAGGACCCAGTCAGTCTTATCTGGTCAGCCGAAGCACATATGCCACCTTCTAGTTGGATAGAGGAGGCAAAAGCGGACATGGTAGAAGAGAATGCAAACACGCTTCCCATTAGTCATACAGGGGAGAAAGATGGGAACCCGCCCTCTTTTGCTCACCCAAGTTTAGAGAGCCTTGCTCTAAAGTGGAAGGGCAAGGTTTCCACTCAGTTCATAGCGTGTCTCCCATACTTCGCAGCGGGTATATCTCACAAGGCAGGGTGGGACTATGTGGTAGTCAAAGACGGCCTTGCGGTTCTAAAGATCAAGGATTTCGAGATTGCTCGGCTGTGCTATCCTGCACTCAACATTCGATGGGACAAGACCCCCTCGACCAAGAATAGAGCGAAGGTAGTTGCAGAGTATCTGGGAATCTCTTGGCAAGACCTTCTTGCGAACTCAACTCACTTGGGTGGCCTGTATGAGTCAGTCAATGTTATAGGTGAGTTGCCTCTCATCGGCGCATCGAAGACCAAAGTCACTCCTGTGCCCAAGCCCAAAATCACTCCTGTGTCGGGTAAAGTGATACTCACCTTTGAGACCAAAGAGGAGAAGGCCAAGACTCACACCTACACTCCTCACATCTCTACTCCAGATCCAACAGATAATAGAATGGAGTCACTGTGGGGGCTGTACACTAAATCCCTCCTCCCGATGGCAGCGGATTTCTATCTCCTGGCGGAGGCGAGTGAGAACGCAACCTGGGTACGATTCCACTACTACACTCATGCCCGACGCCTAGCTGAACTGGCAGCGGGGTACTTGGCAATGGCAATCGGCGGTGAACTCAGACACGCTAGGACTAAGACCTCCTGGATGACTGGACTGTCAAAGGGAAATCGTCGGCGGGCATGGGAAGATTGGAAGGGAATCTGGGAGAGACTCGGACCGGTTGACGCTTGCGAAAAGGCCGCTATATCCTTCAATGAAGGGAATTGGTTAGGCGGGTATGGTGGCAAGGCTTGGGGTAAGGTCGCAGAGATTCTAGGGGAGTGGCACTCGGGGGATCTTAGTGATGTCCTATTCGTGGATACGGCGATGCAACTCCAGCACAACTGCGGCTGCATCTTCAATAAGTGGTTTACAGATTTGTCGGGCCTCAAGACCCTACTGGACGCAAAGTTTCGAGGGAGTCACGCGATTCTGCTGGGATTCGCAAGTGTCACGGTTCGACGGATCTTCCTGAATACGATGCCGAAGGGCAAGGATGAGCTACGTCAAAAGTGGGCTAAGCAGTTTGAGGTAGAGCGAGTTCTGGAGTTACAGTAATGGCAAAGAGATTTGTTTGTGAGTGCGGAATAAAGTTCAAGAAACAGTCGGACCTTAGTTCCCACCGACTGAGTTGCGTCGCAGTTGTTCAAGATGAGACATTTCCTTCTAAGATAGAGGGAGAGTTCAAGTGCAGCGGATGTGGGAAGTCCTTCTGGTCACAGATAGGTCTGAGATCACATATGAACTTCTGTCAAGTCGTTGCTGTCACTTCCCGGACACCTGAGAGTGTATCTAATACCACTCGCCAGGGTGGTAATTGGCAGTCAACCTTTGACTGGGACGAGGCAAGTACGGTTCGGCCCACGAACAGAAACGAAGTGCGATCCATAGGTGGATTCTCAAAGGTGAGGGAGTTTGAAAGCTACTCGGAATATCAGTCACACAATCATGCCAAATGGATGCCTGTCGGAAAGTATCAGATTATGGGGTGCTCACGCAGTGGGAAGGGCATGGTTGGCCTCAAAGTAATGCTTGATTCCTCCTGGTTGAAGTCGGGAATGGTGCTAACAGGCGGGCGCTTGCGGGCTGGGAACGACAAAGATGCTGTGTATGTGATGTGGATGGACCGAGGAGTTATTCCACTTGAGTCCTATCGAGGTCTTGTGGGATACGTTGTGTCTCGTCTGAGGGAGGGGGAACAGGTGTCAGTTGGGTGCATTGGAGGACATGGGAGAACGGGGACTCTACTTGCAGGAGTGCTTGCGGTGGTGGAGGGACTAACGGGTGAGCAGGCTGTTAAGGAGGTGAGAAAGAGGTATTGCGAACGAGCGGTGGAGACAAAGGGCCAGGAGAACTTGGTCAAACAGTTGCGAGGGGGCAAGTAGGGTACTTGACAGCCCTTGCAATCTGTGATATTGTGAATATGTGGAAATGTCAAACAGAAGAAGGAGGATAGAATGAAGGTAATTGTTAGGAAGGTTCACGAATTCAATGGGAGTCAAAGGGCCCTATTCGCAACTGATACGGAGGGCATGGATGTCAGCGAGTTGGGGACAGTGTGCTTGTCCCGGAACAAACCCGGGAGCTGTAACTTCACACTGGACTCTCTTCACGCGCATGACTACCATGCTCCTTCGTTCAAGGACGCAGATGCCCTCGAGGAATACGTCGCAAGGGTGCAGGAGGACATTCGATCTCTCCTGGAGAATAGCGGCGCTGGGGTCGAAGTTATCAAGATAGACCTAGCGCACCCGGCGGCCAATGGACATGGCGGAACCGTTGAGGAGGAAGAGGAGTAGGAGGTGACCCACAGGGGCGCTGCCAAGTCAAAAGCTGAAAGGCAGAGGCGGGAAGGCAGTTAGCCCCTGGTAAACCCCGAACTGGTGGGAAGGCCAGTCAGAGAACGCTCAAGGGCTTGACAATCCTAGTGAGATGTGATATTGTGATTATGAAGGATTGTCAAGGAGGGCGCAGATGGCGGTCGTTAGATTAGAGTACGCAAAGGGCCCAAAGGTTGGGGGCAAAGCCGCCTCTCTCGGTGAGATGCTCCGCCTGGGAGTGAAGGTCCCACCCGGGTTTGTGGTCGACTCAACTGAGTACGACAAGGTTGCGGACAAGCCCAGGGACAAGGACGGGCTAGTGAAGCGACTCTATGTGAAGGCTCTCACTCAGAACATCGCAGCAGCCTATACTGAGATGGGCGAAGGTAAAGTTGCAGTCCGCAGTTCTGCAGTGGGGGAAGATGGAACTGCCCTATCATTCGCAGGGCAGCATTCCACGTTCCTCAACGTGGAAGGGTTAGATGAAGTCATAGACGCAGTGCTCAAGTGCTGGGCCTCGTTGGATAATGAGCAGGCCATCGAGTACAGAAAGTCTAATGGAATCGAGAAGGCCTCGATGGCGGTAGTGGTACAGAGGATGGTGGACGCGGAGGCTAGTGGGGTTATGTTCACGGTCAATCCCACTGTTATAGATGGGTATCACATGGTCATAGAGGCAGTTTGGGGCCTTGGTGAGACATTGGTGTCAGGTCAGCTCACACCTGACCAATATCTAATCCACAAGAAGGGCCAGATCTTAGAGACTAAGACCGTCCTTCAGGAATGGGAACTTCGAGATGGGGCGTCTATGTCCTTGATTCCTGACCGACAGAATGCTCCTAAGCTAACGAAGGAGCAGATCCTAGAATTAGCGGAGCTAGGTCTGCAACTAGAGCTAGAGTACGGGTGGCCCCAGGACATTGAGTGGTGTCTACAAGGTGGAGATCTATACATTGTCCAAAGTCGGCCTATAACTACATTGGGTGCCAACGGCACGGTTGCTGAGGTCACAGGTACAGTAATCGCTAAGGGCATGAGTGCAAGCAAAGGAGTGGCAAGCGGGGTTGCGACAAAATATAGCGACTGCAAGGTAGGAGACGTTCTAGTGACCGACATCACTAATCCTAGCTACCTGCCGACAATGAAGAAGGCGGTGGCAGTTGTGACCGGAAAGGGTGGAATGACCTGCCACGCAGCGATTGTATGTCGAGAGCTTGGGATACCTTGTGTGGTAGGGGTGGGTAACATAACGGGTCTGTTCGGTAAGAATGTGATAGTCAACGGGGATGCGGGAGTAGTGACCGAGGCATGAGATGAAAGTCAATCTGATAACTTTTGGGTTCAATAAGGGCGATTTAGAGGATGTGTTCTACATCATAGATACAAGGGGAATCAAGAATCCCCATAGTGACCCTTGGCTCAGAGATCTCACAGGGTACGACGGTGAGGTTCGAGAGCAAGTCATCAGGCATCCAAAGGCTAAGCCAATACTGGCCTATTGTCTAAGCCTTGTTGCAAACTCACCCAACAATGAGATTACACTCGGGATTGGGTGTACCGGCGGAAATCACCGCTCTGTTTCCATAGCTCTTGAACTAATGGATCGACTAGAAGATCTAGGACATACTGTCAACATAGTGCATAGAGATATGCGAAGGAAGGAACAAAATGACTATTCGACTTGCAGTTAGTGACTTCTTTGAGAGTGGAATGAAGGCCGCTCAAATTGCAAACGAGTTGGGAATAACTAGACAGCGAGTCTATCAGATTATCGGAAAGGTTGGAAGATGTCCTCCTAAGGTACTCATGTGCGGTCGCTGCGGTAAAGAGTTCCAGAGAAAGCCTGGTGTGAGTACGATATGTGAAGCATGTCACTTGCTCAAGATGAAGCAGGATCTCATTTGTCCAACTTGTGGGATAGGGTTTACACTCCATCGTTCTGCTATTCGCAACCGCATGAAATACAGAAAAAAGAGGGGTTCAATGACTGGTATATTCTGTAGCTCTAGATGCTCTATGATTGGAAATGCAAGAGCGAGAAAGGAGGTGCCAAATTGACACTCGGTGATGCTCAACTCGAAATATCGAGTTCGTTGCCGTCTGATAGAGTGTGCTCACACAAGCAGAGAATAGCCTATGTGGACTGGGTCGAAGGGATAGCTGAGTTAAGTGCAAGGCTACCTAAGGGTGAGTCTATCACCTCAGCGGTTTACTATGCGTATCCATTCCGCAAGGTCTGTCCCGATTGTCAATATGTAGTGTTCTCAAGAGGGCCAGATTCACTTAAGAATACGTGAAAGGAGAGAGATGGCAGTTGGCAAGGAGCTAGAAGCCCAACGCAGGAAGGAAGCCCATTCTCGTAAGAATAAGAGCAGGATGTATCGCCAAGAGCGACAAGCTAAGGCTAGATCTCGTGATAGAAGGAGGCGACATGTGCAGCAGCAGCACCAGTCAAAGACGTTCCCAGATGGAAGACCCGTGGCCTGGCGGCGCCCCAAGGTATTTAGAATGCTCAATAGCAGAGGCAAGCCAGTAACTCCTTCTCGGGTTGAGATAGATAACAGTAAGGGAGGTATATAGACATGAGACTTCATGGACTACCGGCTGCATATCTCCGAGCTAACACCTTTTACTTCTCTCAAATGGGGTGGGAGTCAGCGGATTTACCAAGGAGATTTATTGAGTGGCTTGATGAGAAGGAGGACAGAGAGATTCGCGAGAAGGTTCTCTCCTGGCTGCGGAGAGAGGTAGACTGGATCACGGACGTTATGCCTTATGCCATTCGTCAGTATTGGTATCTTGCGCCTATTGTTTACTTTGTAGCGTGGCATACGCGAAATATCTGGAAGAGGGAGATAACTAGGCTGGAGACTGAGATGGAGGAGAAGGGGTGAGTGAGCGACTGCTGACGGAAGAAGAAGCTGCCAAGGCTGTGTTCAGCCCAGGCACAATAACTCCAGTAGGTTCAGAGTGGCGCGTAGGGCCGGTGTTCTGAGTGCAAGGAGAATGAAGTGTTCACATTGCCAGAGGAGGAGTAAGATGGAGCAAATATTGATTGAGACAGGCGAACTCGAAACCACTATTATGGACTGCCTTTACTGGGATGGAGAGATAGATAACGGGCAAGTTCCAGAAGGTGCGATATTGGTGGAGGGGATTGTTAACAAGTTCGGCTTTCATTCAGAACGACTCGAGAGCCACCGCCAGCAGATCTCGGATTGGTTGGTAGCACTGCCTCATCAATTCCACAAGTTAGGAGGTGGGGGTTGGACATTCCTAAATGCCTGTACTCAAGAGAATGGTGTTCAGTGGACAGGAGAACATTTCCGAATGGAGCAGCTATTCTGTCTTGGCATTGGGCTTGGGTTAGTCAAGTGCCAATTACCACGGGATATGTGGAGTATTCTTCCCGGTGGAGTCCCTTATTATGTCATTGATCTGGAAGTTAAGGTAAAGGAGTGACATGTCTATATACAAAGTAGTTGTTGTCTATACAGCAGAAGCTGAGAGCCAAGCTGAGGCTTGGCACAAAGTCAATAGAGTTTCCTATGCTCTTGATAATAAGTATCCGAATGTCTCTCAACCCGAGAAGGAAGACGAAACACAGTGAAACACAATGAGCAATAAGAAAACAATGATGGTAGCAGTTGACTTTGACGGTGTCCTCTATCCCAGAACCGGATTCTTTGAGGTTGAGGAACGGGTTATCCCACTCCATCTACTTTCCGGGCCTCTGAACATCGTTACTGGTCGCTGGGAGAGCAGTCGCCCCAAGGTTCTTAATTGGCTGCATAAGCATGAGTTCTGCGTGAACTCACTTCAAATGATGCCCGACAAAGGAGACCAAGAGTCAATTGAGTTCAAGCACCAAGCACTCGAAGGCTTTGGTCTCTACATCACAGATGATCCAGTGGAAGCGAAGGCACTAGCAACTCGGGATCTTCGTGTGCTTTGCTTGGAGGACGTGGTTCTGTACCTAAGACGTGAAGACCCTGCTCTGACCCGCCTTTCTCATGCACAGAATCGAGGCACAACCGCGGTCTGAGGCATAGGGTGTAATTGTCACATAAGAGTAAGAGAACCCCTCGTTTTTACTATGAGGAAATAACAGATGCAAGCATGGGGCAAGTCCCGAGTAACTGAGTTTCTCCGCCCTTCTGAGGTGGAAGCACTGATCTCATTGGTCTCTTTAGACGGAGACAGACTCCTCCTGCGCTCACTGTGGGAAACTGGCGGTCGTCCGGGTGAGGTAGCTCAGCTACTCCCTGAGCATATAGATACTAAGAGCAACTGCATCCTGCTTCGCAATTTCAAGCAGCACAAACGCAAGACACCAACCTCACCAAAGCTACCCGTTCCACTGAAGCGAGTTTACTTATTCCCTGAGAGCACGTTATGTACTGACCTTGTAGAGTACTGTAAGATCAATCACATTAGGACAGGAGAATGGATATTTCCCAGTAGAATGAACTCAGCCAAGCCCTTCAACACGGTTACTCTCTGGCGCTTGGTTACGAAGCTCTCCTCTAACCTTGGAATTAGGTATATCAAGAAAGACAAACGAACGGGGGAATACCTAAATAAGCCTGCATGGCCCCATCTTTTACGACACGGATCTGCAGTTGTTCAGTTAGAGCGCACAAACCGCATAGATGTAGTTCGAGATCAGCTAGGGCATTCTTCAGTTCGCACGACAGAAATTTACGCAACGCTCACAGACGAATCTCGTAGGAAGATAGTGCAGGGGACTTGACATTGTCGATATTCTGTGATATTGTGATTATGAAGAAATGACAACAAGGAGGAGGTAGAGATGAACCGATACTACCAGTTGCAGAACGAAGGCGGAGAGGGATACACACCCAGGCGTCAAGAATCGGTAGAGCCACTAATCTGGCAGCTTAGGGGACAGAGGGATCGAATACAATCCATCATGTCTGGCACATCCAGCGCCGACCCTAGGTACACAGAACTTGAGCGCGAATTGGCCGAAGTAAAGACAGCAATTACTGAGGAGGAACAGAATTGAGAAATTTTACTCACAACCCAGAGAAGGTCGAGATTAGTGAAGGAGGACAGCAGGCGATGACCACATATTACACGGTAGAAAACCTTAATAGAGCCCACGCTGGGAGCATCCCTTGGAACAAGAGCCGAATTGCCTATAATGGGCAGTCGATCCGAACCGCCATCAGGAAATTTCGCCACTTAGACCGCATCTATCACCCTGAGCCCCACGGATGGTCTGGGCATGTGCGCTTGATCGCCACGATAGACGAGGAAGATTGGCTGGCAATCCCCACAGATGCAACAACGCTTGAGATGATCTGTCGGTTGGATGATTACTAGTCTCCTGATTCCGGGCGCTACACCCGTAACGTCCGGGCGCGGTGAGATTAATGAAGGAGGTAACGACAATGGCAACGCCATACGACGCCGAGATTGAGATTGGGAAACCCAGCGAGATTGGGCTACTAGCAGCCCAAGCGGGCTATCGCAGATGCCAAGAGGACTACGCATCGCTCTTAGATGCCGCCGATGTCATCGTGAGCCTCGTGGATGACATAGAGAACGATTGGGACAGGATGCAGGTTTGGATTGAGCGGGAGGACTACGACGTGCTCCACCGTGCTGTCAAAGACGCAAGATTGTAAGGAGGTAGGAATGGAATGTACCATACTAAAGGAGGAGTACCTCCGGCCCACGCGCGACGTGGCGCAGATGATCGCAGTGATCGGGAGGTTCGCCCCGATGGTGCCCCCAACGGGGGCACTATCTGCCTGGAAGCGGCTCGTGAAGGGGAAGGCGGAGACCCTCGCCATCCGACAGGCGGATGGCTGGTACGCCCTGGTCTGGACGAGGAGGGACTGATGGCTAATCTATGGTGCCATTGCCCCTTCTGCCAAGCCCTAGTCCTGTGGGTGCTGGGCAGCACCGTGGTGACAGACCCCAACACCAAGCAGCTCATGCTCCGATGCCCGAGCTGCGGGAGATAAAGATGAGGAAAATATTCCGAGATAGCAGATTCGCGGATGGCGATCCCAGTATCGGCGAGAGAGCAACGGTCATCGTGTACGCCCCTGACCCAGGTGGCCCTGAAACACCTATCCTGATCCGCTACATGGCGAGCCTGTGGGCCCCCCCTGCATTGAGTGCTAAGCTCTCTGTAGATGAGTGGATAGCTGCATCCTCGTCCGAGGAGGCTGTGGCTATCAGGCAGGCCATCCAAATGCTGGACACCCGCCCACTACCGAGTGAGGTGGCAGAAAAGGCGGGGCAATGAGTATTGGCGAACCAATTTACTGCAAGCTGGATGCCGTGACCTGCCCGCACCACTGGCTTATCGAGCCACCGGCAGGACGCACAAGCATAGGCACCTGCCGTCTATGCGGGGCAACCCAGATGTTTTCCAACATCCTGGAATATTTATACAACAACGTGAACGTGCCTAGGCCCCCGAGGCAACATCGCAAGTCTGACTCTAAGGAGGTGACCCAATGACCGGAATCTATTACAAGGTTTTGGGAGAGGACGGCCAGTGCTACTACGCCGGTAAGGGTAAGTGGAGCTTGGCCCAGGACGGCCAGCCAGGGGAATGGATGCCTCGCATAGAGGGAGAGTTGATACTCTGCGAGCGAGGCTACCACATCCTACGGGCTGAGCATCTGGTGACCTGGCTGGGGCCGTGCATCCACAGGGTGGAGGCTGAGGACCCCATCCTGTGGGATGACGACAAGGGCGTTACAGCCAGGGCACGGGACCTGGGGCGCATCTCAGCCTGGAACGTGCGCACGGCGAGATTATTCGCTGCTGACTGTGCCGAACATGTGGAGCACCTCTATACCCTGGATACACCGTGGCAACCCGCTCAGACGATTGAGGTTGCACGGCGGTATGCCGAGGGATTAGCCACGCAGGATGAATTGGCCGCCGCAGGGGAC
>Ga0180732_1001426_pt1 | contig 14868 bp, 14 predicted proteins | sample KR11_01MetaG_FD_148674 | JGI IMG/M metagenome (GOLD analysis project Ga0180732, IMG submission 148674) | Groundwater microbial communities from the Olkiluoto Island deep subsurface site, Finland - KR11_0.1 MetaG | ecosystem: Environmental > Aquatic > Deep subsurface > Groundwater | place...
CTCAAGAAAACTCAAAACAAGGTAAAAGGAAAAGACATAAGGCAGCACCATTGCCAGCGGCACGTATAACCCCGTCGTCAAAACGCCCATTGACTGAATAAAATCCACATTTCCGTCTATAAGCTCGCCTATAATTATCTTGCCCGCCAACGTATTCGCGCCTATGAGAGCGGATACTTTTATTATAAGCGGCAGCCACAATTTTTCAAAAAGCGGCTCAAAAACATAAGAGATAAGACCCTCGCCTATGAATCTGATAATTTTAAATGAGACGAAACCCGTTAAAAGCGCTATTGGGATACCCGTATAAGGGCTGACACTTGCGTCACCTAGAGTTTCCATAAGTGTGTGATGACGATGAGAAAGAGTTTGCGTTTTTTCTATAATTTCCCCTATCGTTCCCCACTCATTTTCGCCACCCCCGTCAAAAGAGCTGACTGCGGCTTCGTTGATGCGGCTGTGAAGCGCTTTTATACCTTCTCCCGTTAAAGCGCACACGGCCACGGCCGGCAATCCCAGTATCTCTTCAAGCTTTTCTCTGTTTATTTCAATTCCCATGTGCTTTATTTCATCCCACATATTCAAAACCAGAATCATGGGCTTAGCGGTCTTTATCAGCTGCAGAGTAAGATTAAGATTTCTTTCAAGTTTCGTTGAATCCACTATATCAAGTATGACATCCCCTTCCTCAAGCATATTAAGCGCGACTTCCTCGGCGCGGGAGGCGGCCAGAAGGCCGTAAACGCCCGGCACATCAATAACTTCAACTTTTTCACCGTCTATCAACATGTATCCTCTGGTAAATTCCACTGTCGTTCCGGGATAATTTGAAGCAATGACATTAACTCCGGTGAGCCGTGAAAACACGGCGCTTTTCCCGACATTTGGATTTCCCATGAGAAGTATTTTTTTCATAAGCTTTCTTCAACTTCCACTATTATCTTTTCCGCCATGCCGCGGCCTACGGCGATTTCCGCGTTTCTGACCTTTATAAGCACAGGGCCTCCCATAAAATGCCCCGTTATTTTTTGTATCCGGGCGCCTTCGGAAATTCCCATGGCGCTCAGTTTGTTTCGAAAAAAATCCCCGCCCTCAAGCGAACTTATAACACCTTTCTGTGCGTCTTCCATTTCTATAAGATTTTTCTTCATCGCTGCTTTCTCCTTTTAACTTTCTGCGCGCAATTCCTGCACAAACCTTTGATTTGCAGCGTGTGATATGTCGGTTTAAACTCATATTCAGCGCAAATTGTTAACTGTAACTTTTCAATCTTATCATTTGTGAATTCTATATATTTTCCGCATCGTATACACATCATATGGTCATGATGACGGTGACCATAAACATGTTCATACACGGCTTTACCCGCGGCGACGGCGGTTCTGCTGACAAGCCCCGCCTTTACAAGGAGCGGAAGGGTTCTGTACACTGAAGCGTGCGAAATGCCGGTTTTTTTCCGGTGGACAATCCGGAAAAGATCTTCCGTATCAAAATGCCGGTGAATAGCAAAGACCTCGCGTAAAATAATTTTCCGCTCCGCCGTGCATCTCATCCCGTTACTTCTGAGATAAGAACAGAATTTATTTTCTATTTCTTTGTTCATAAATACCTTTATTTTTTATTGAGATTAATTCTCAATTAGGATTCTATATTTTTAAGTCCCAATTGTCAACCGTCGCGGAAAATTATGAATGGGGTCAGGTCTTGCCCTTTATAGCAGCAGGATTGAAGTAAGGCGGATATTTTTCGTGACTGATTACGGCACAATTTCAGTGATATTTAAAGGCCGTAATTTTCAATATAGTCTCTTATGCCGGCGCTGAGACTGTACCGGGCTTTAAAGCCAAGATATTTTTCGGCGGCTTTTGTATCCGCCTGCGTGTGATTCTGATATGTGCCTTCGTAGGGATTGTCAATATACTCAGGTTTGAGCGATGTGCCCAGCAGAGAATTTATATCCGCAATAAGCTCGTTAAAATCCACGCCCAGGCCGGTGCCGACATTATAAACGCCGCTTTTACCGGCGTCCGCGGCAAGAATTGTCGCCTCAACGGCATCTTTCACATAAATGTGGTCTCTTTTCTGCTCTCCCATTTTAAAAATGCGCGGCACCGCTCCGCTTTTCATCTGCCTGACAAGATGGTATATCATGCTCGCCGGGCGGCCCTTGTGCGCCTCACCGGGGCCGAAAACATTAAAATATCTGAGGCCGATTATGTGCATTTTTCCGAAAAGCTCTTCCGCCATCACATCCATCGCCAGCTTGCTGTCGGCGTATGCGCTTAAAATTTCTTTTTTCTGATCTTCACGCTGAGGCGCTGGGCCGTTGCCGTACATGCTTGCGGATGAGGCGTAAACCAGTTTCGCGCCGGATGAGCGGGCCAGTTCTATTATGTTTTTGAATCCCTGTATATTTGAGCGAACCATTTCTTTGTCATTATCATATCGCGGGTCGGTAATGGCGGCTTCATGAAAAATTATATCGTATGTGCCTGAAAGAACGGGCCCTTTTGATATATCCCTGTTTTCAAATTTCCCTTTGAAGTTTTTCAGATTCTCACTGCATCCGGAAAAAAAATTATCCACAGCTGTGATTTCATACCCCGGGAATCTCCTCTCTAATTCAAGAGTGAGATTTGACCCTATAAAACCCGCCGCGCCTGTCACAAGTATTTTCATGTTATAAATATATCAAAATGGCTCCGCCTCTTGCAATCATAAAACTGGCAGCAAGTTCCGCTTTCACGCATCTATAGACATTATAAAGCTACCTGCCTTCCGGTATAATTTCTTTAACCCATTCAAAAAATCTTGTCGTCAATTTTATAAGCTCTTTTGCTTCCTTCTCCAGAAAATCCCTGTCTTCATACTCAACAATGTTTTTTTTAGCAAGAATCCTATTCAACAATCCCGATTTTTGATCCGCGCCCTTTATCAAAATGCTATCCAACAATTCTACGGCATCTCTATGCTGACTGGAAACAGAACGCATGCCAAGATGAAAAACAACGACAGCATCACAAGCAGATATCGCGCAATGGACGCTATTTAATCCAACGGCATTCCAGTTTTTTGAGTCTTCGGCCTGAATCATGCTTTGATAAAATTCCAAGGCTTTTTTCAAATAAATTTTATATCTATTTCTATCAACCCCTGTATGTTTTATTTTTGCGGTCATAAATCCTCCAACGCTTTTCCCGCAATGACAAAATGATTCTTCAATATTTCTTTGATTACCGGAAGCTTCTTTTTTTTCTTGGACATGAATTCATTAACAGTTTGAATATACGGGGAAAGAGCATTCCCATATTCCCTGATTATTACAGCAGCGGCAAGCGCCGTTCTCTTCTCGATTTCGTCTTTATCTTCTTCTTTTTTTACAAGCAGCAGAATATCTATATCGCTTTTTGCTCTCTCGTTTTTCTTTGACACACTGCCGAAAACAACAGCGGACACCAATTTCCGTGGCGATAAACTTCCCAAATGCTCCAATAATATTTCCTTTAAACGCCGATAGATGCTGTCTTCTTGTTCAAATAACGGCCTGACCACTTTTTTCACGAGATAATTTTCATCATTCAATTTGTAAAGATGTCCCGCTCCCACACTGCGAAACAAAAGTAGCCCTTCGTTATAAAGTTGCCGGAGCGCCTTATGACAAGTTGCCGGACTTACTCCAATCTCTTTAGAAATTTGGCGGCCAGTCCATTCTGGCCCTGTTTTTATCAAGAAACGGAGAATTCTCACTTTCGCTGTCTGATTCAAAATTTTATCCAATGGTTTAAAAAATTTCATAATTCCGCCTTTTACTGAAAACCAAACATATGTTTAGTTTCCTAAACACATGTTTACAAATATAAACACTGCTGTCAAGGCATTCATTAGTTTTATACCCCTTTCCCCTGTTTGACTTTTTTCAAATCGATATTGATTCCAATATCTTTCTTGCGTCGCTTTTACCCGCCGGCATTGTCTGTTTCTTTTTCCGTAAGGCGCTGGCCTATCCTGTGAAGAAGCTTTTTGAAATCCACGGGTTTCAGAAAAATATCCTGAAGGCTCACTGACTTTCCTATATGCATTCGGCGGATGACGGCGGGGTCTTCGCCGGAAACAATTATCACAGGAATCTTGTTCAGTTCTTTTAAGCCTTTCAGCACGGTATAAGCGAGCTCGCCGCTGCCCGCGGGGAGATTTATATCCAGCAATATTAAATCCGGCCTGTTCTTTTTGGCGCAATCCACCGCCTGGTAACCGCCGAAAACAGACAGCGTGCCATAACCTGCGGCCTCAAGGTTCTTTTTTATTATCTCGTTCATAGACGTATCATCATCCGCTATAAGGATTTTCTTCCCGGCGCGATTTTTTTTCTCCGCGAGATAACCGTTCACGCGCTTCAGAAATTCCGGAATATCCAGCGGTTTGATAAATATGTCCTCCGGCGGGATACTTTTCATACCCTGCATCCTCTGCACTCTGGATGGAGGCTCTCCCGATATTATAATTACCGGCAGCCCCTTTGTCTCAGTCATCGCCTGCAGAGCGGCATACACCATCTCGCCATTCCCGTCCGGCAGATTAATATCAAGAATTATAAGGTCGGGCTTAAGCGCGCTGGCGTATTCTATCGCCTCGGAGGCAGAAAAAGCCGATATGGTGCCGTATCCGGACGCCGCCAGGCAGCTCTTTACGATATCGTTGGCGTCTTTATCGTCGTCAACTATAAGTATTTTCTGTTTCGTCATATTTTTAATTTTAAATAAATAAACCGCAATTTGCAAAAAAATAACGCGTCGGCGCATGGCTATCGCTTTCCTCTTTCGTACTCTTTTTTGTAATATTAACAATGAATTGGTTTCTTCCTGCGGGCATGTGCGCCGTTATTTTCGGCATACTTGGTTTATATGTGCGCTACCTTCACATAAATAATATATCCGAACCCTCTGTTATCCTATTTTCTTATTTCGCTTTTTCTCTGCCTATACTTCTGATTCCGGCGCTCAAAGAAGGATTCCCCGCTCCCGCTGCGGGGTTCTGGCCCATAGCGGCCGCGGCGGCATCGGGAAATCTCATAGGTTTTTATTCAAGCATAAAAGCTCTCAAACATTCGGAAGCATCTCTCGTCATGCCAATTCTTGCGATGTCACCGCTTTTTGTCATACCCGTTTCGGCCGTTCTTCTGAAGGAATTCCCCTCGCCTGCCGCAGGGGCAGCGATGCTGCTGACAGCTTTCGGATGTTATATGCTAACCGCGGGTAAAAATCTGGCGGAACCTTTCAAAAAATTAAGCGGCGAAAAAGGCGTAAAATGGGCATTCCTTACAGTGGGCGTGTGGGCTTTTGTGGCCAATTTTGACAAACTGGCGCTTGAAAAATCATCCATAGAAAGTTACCCTTTTTATGTATCTGCTCTTGTAGCGCTGCTGGCCTTACCCTTTTTTCTTAAAAACAGCTCCAAAATAAAACGCTCGGATATCAAATATCTTGCCGGTTGCGGCATATTAAACGCCGGACTTTTTATGACCCATATGGCGGCGCTCGCCCTGACAAAAGTATCCTACTTGATAGCCGTCAAACGCTCCGGCGTTCTGATTGCCGTGGCTGGAGGCATTCTGCTGTTCGGCGAAAAAGAACGGTTCCGCCGCCTGGGAGCTTCAGCCGTCATAATCGCGGGCAACGTGATGCTTTATATTTTTTCTTAAAATGAAAAAGCCGAAAAAATCCAAACATTCTTTTCTTCCTCTTATTATTTCCATCGCCGTTTTTCTCATGCTCGGCGGAATGAGCGTGTTAAAAAAATCCCCTGTCTATGATGAAACACTGCATCTTGCCGACGGCATGGCCTATCACAAATTCCACAATTTCAGATTCGGAATTGAGCATCCGCCTCTTTTAAGATACATCGCGGGGTTTTCGTCTTATTTCACAAAAGCCGTTCTTCCGGATGAAGCGTCTCTGGTGAGAACGGAAAATGAAATACGGGTAAACACCTGGTCGCCGGGAAAAGACTTTGTTTTCGCCGACACGGTATTTTTTAAAAACGGTAATGACGCGGCACGTCTTCTGTTTACCGGGCGCATGCTGCTGCTGCTTCTGGGAATCCCCCTAATACTCATCATTCACCGATGGGCGAAGGAACTTTACGGTGAAAAAGCCGCCAATATGGCTGCCTTTATGCTGGCTCTTTCCCCTAATATGCTCGCGCACGCGAGACTTGTGACGACGGATTTCGGGTCCGTCGCCTTCTCCGTAATGGCATCCTATTTTTTGTGGAAATACACAAAGAAACAGAATCTGAAAAATCTTCTGCCGGCATCTATCCTGTGGTCGCTGGCTCTGGCGTCCAAACACACTGTCATATTTTATTTCATGGCTTTTCACCTGAGCGCGTTTTTCTTCACCGGAGACAAAAAGAAATTTCTTGCGCATTTTTTAATTCAGGTTCCCATAATAATTTTCATAATCAATCTTTCCTACATGTTTGCGGAACCCGTGTGCGGAAATTTTTTCAAGGGAGGCGAGCTTAACTCTCTGCCTGTTTTTGTACGCGGAGCGTTAAACCTCGCTTCAAAAATATCTTTTCTGCCTGAAACATATCTCAAGGGTGTAGCTTACAGCTTTTTCCATTCCAGGCGCGGGCACAGCGCGTATCTGCTCGGCATGTATTCCGTAAGAGGCTGGCCGTATTATTTCCCGCTGGCTATTATAATCAAAAGCACTCTCGCGGGAATTGTTCTTTCTATGGCGGCAATCATAAGCGCCACCCGCGCGAAAATCAACAGAGACGAGCTTTTCTTTATACTCCCCGCCGCCGCTTTTTTGATTTTTATAATGAAGAGCAATCTCAATATCGGCATACGGCACGCGCTATTCTTATGGCCTTTTGCTTTTCTTTTTTTCTCGCGCGCCCGGCGGCTCCTGAAAGGCCCGGCTCTGGCGGCTATGGTAGCGCTTGCTCTTTTTGAAAACCTGAGTATCTTTCCTGACTACATATCCCATTTCAATTTTGTTCTCGGCGGACCGCGTCAGGGCATAAAATACCTCGGCGATTCAAATCTGGACTGGGGGCAGGGATTAAAACAGTTCGCGGGGTGGTGGAAAAAAGAAGGTTCGCCGCCGCTTATTCTTTCGTATTTCGGTTCAGGCTCGCCGCGATATTACGGCATTACCTATCAGGGCTGCATGATGAATACGCCCGTAGGCGAGGCCGACGAGTTTATCAATCCCGAAAATACAGAGAAAGAATATTTTGCCGTAAGCGCCACCAATCTGCAGGGCATATATTTCGGCAATTTCGGCCAAACAAAACCATTCACTTATTTTCTTTCAAAAAAGCCCGTAAAAATATGCGGGTCATCAATATATGTCTATGACATAAGCGGCGATTACCTCGCGCACATGCTGCTGGGTGCGATATACCGCGCGCACGGGAAAAAAGAATTATCAGACTCGGAATTCAGGAAAGCTGTGAGAATAAATCCTCAGGCGGAAAAAACTATTCGGGACTATTTTTCAAAAAACGGATAAAAGCTTTTACGATTTCGCGGTCCCACTGTTTACCGGAGCACGCTTCCAGAATTTTAATGACTTCCGATTTGTTTATTCTCTTTCTGTATGCCCTGTCCGAAGTCATTGCGTCCCATGAATCGCAAACAGCCATAATCCGCGCGCCCAAAGGTATGGCGGAACCCGCCAGTCCGGCGGGATAACCCGCTCCGTCATAACGCTCGTGATGATATTTTATGGTGGGTATCACATCCTTAAGTTTTGTCAGCGACGAGCATATCTCGGCGCTGAGGACGGGATGGTTTTTGATTATTTGATATTCCTCCGCCGTCAGGCCGGCGGTTTTTGTCAGTATAAAATCGGGAACTCCTATCTTGCCTATGTCATGCAAAAGGCCGGCTCTTTTTATCCCCACGCACTCGGACTCACTCCAGCCGAGTTCCCTGGCAAGATTATAACAGTAATTACTCACCCTGTTTGAATGCCCGCGGGTGTAACGGTCCTTCGCTTCTATTGCCGAGGCAAGAGTATAAAGCACATTGTTGGTGTCTTCCAGATCGGCAAGCGCGTTTTTCAGTCTTATATGATTTTTAACCCTCGCCATAAGCTCATAGTGATTGTAGGGCTTGGAAATAAAATCATTGCACCCAAGGTTATATCCGTTTATTCGCGACTGCGTATCATTGAGAGCCGTCAGCATAATAACCGGTGTCAGCGACGTGGCTGAATCATTTTTAAATTTCTCCAGAAGCTCAAAACCGCTTTTGTCCGGCAGCATGATATCAAGCAGAATCAACCCGTAATCGTTCATTGAGGCTTTCATCTCGGCAGTAACGCCGTCGGGCGCGATATCGCAAAGGTAACCTTCAGCAGACAATATGTCCTTAAGCACCTCAGCGCCGTCGGGGTTATCTTCAACAATCAGTATTTTATCCATATCCTCAGCCATACCGGCAGTATTTGATTTTAGCAAAATTTAATGTAAAATTAAAGCTCCATGGAAAAAATAATAATAAATTTTTTGAAAAATAAGCTCAAAAGCTCGCACTGCAGGGGTTTCACGCTCGGATTGAGCGGCGGGATTGATTCCGCAGTGACGGCTGTTTTGGCGTATCGCGCCTCACGCGGAAAAACTCTAGCTCTCATCCTGCCGTGCGAATCGCTCAAAAAAGACATTGATGACGCGAAAAAATTCGCCATCAAATTCAAAATTCCGTACCGCATAATAGACCTCACGGAAATTTACCGTCTTACGAAACTTGCAAGCGCCGTTAAAAGCTCTAAAGCGTCCGGCGGCAATCTGAAAGCGCGGCTCAGGATGGCGGTTATTTATTATTTCGCCAACAGCAAAAATTATCTTGTCGCCGGCACTTCCAACAAGACAGAACTGAAATTCGGCTATTTTACAAAATACGGTGACGGCGCCTCCGATGTGAGCCCGCTGGGAGATCTTCTGAAATCTCAGGTGAGAGAACTCGCGGTTAAACTCAATATTCCTAAATACATAATTGAAAAAGTCCCGAGCGCGGGGCTGTGGCCGGGACAAAGTGACGAAAAAGAAATAGGTTTAACTTATGATGTTTTGGATAAAATAGCCGACACGGGAAAAATACCGGCCTCTCTGAAACCCGACCGTAAAAAAAGAGCAAAAGAATTAATTGACAGCGCCGCGCACAAACTGAAATTCCCCGACATCTGCAAAACCCGATAAATTAACATCAGTGAAAATTCCGGATATCCGGCACCAAAAACTTGTCTTAGGTATAAAAAAAAAACCGCGCCTATCCCGGCACAAGGTCGGGAAAGGCGCGGCTAAAAGAAAATTATTACTTTTTCTTTTTTTTCGCGACTTTTTTCTTAACGGCTTTTTTCACCGCTTTCTTCGCGACTTTTTTCTTTGCAGGTTTTTTCGCTGCTTTTTTCTTTTTCTTGCCGCCGCGGGACATTGCAGCTTTCGCTACGTCACCGTTTTTGTCAAGAAAATAAAGAAAACCTTTCTCTTTTTTCACTCCGGCATCCGCGACTTTTTTGGCTTTACCGCCTTTTTTTCCCGCGCGTGCCATCGGAGCAGCCCAAACGTTTCCGTCTTTGCCGATGTAATAAAGATGGTTTTTTTCTCTCTTCAAACCAAGCTTAACAATTTTCTGAGCCATACTAGATAGCCTCCTTACTTTTTCTTCGCGACTTTCTTCTTAACGGCTTTCTTCACCGTTTTCTTCGCTACTTTCTTTTTCACAACTTTTTTCTTCGCTGCTTTCTTCTTTGCCATTTTTCTCACCCCCTTTTTCGACATTTTTTTTTTCGACATTTTTTTTAGGCTGAAAAAGAGGCTCATTCAAAAAAGATGTAATAATATTTTCTTTCAGCCACGAATCGATTACTTGTTTTGAAAACTTATACTGCCTGCCTATTTTTGAAGCAGGGATTTTTTTATCCCTTATCAGCTTATATATCTTTGATCCGCTGACACCTATATACTCTGCCAACTCGGGAACATTCATTATTTCTTTCTGCATATGCTACTTCCAATGAGATTCTATATTTATTGTCTTTTGTTGTCAAGTGGTATTTTCTATTGACCTGCTTTGGTATGCAGTGCTTTGTACTATATGTCTTATTTGCCGCTGAATTTCAGTATTACGCTCTTTTAATACGGCTTTTTTCTTCCAGCAATTTCTTAATCAAATCCTCTTGCGTCAATGCGTAAAAAACGCATCGGCCATTTTTTACAAGATTAAAGCCGCCATTAATTTCATCAATACTGCTGATGCCGGAAGCGGTTGCGGCTATTTTAAGTTTTACGGATTCTATAAGTTTTTTTACCTCTTCGGGCGCCTCGCCGAAACGGTCAAGGATTTCTTCACCGTAAATATCAAGCTGCTCAATGCTGTTGATTCTTGACAGCCTCATAAGCAGCCTAAAACGCTCGGAAAGCGAAGACACATAATTTTCCGGTATGGACCTGCCGCCTGATGAAAAACTTATGCGGCACTCTTCTTCCTCCGGTTCTCCTTTAAGCTGGCCCACCGCCTTTTCAAGCAGTTTAAAATAAAGTTCCGCTCCCACCTGTTTAATATAACCGTGCTGCTGAGGCCCGAAAATATTTCCTGCGCCGCGCAGCTCAAGGTCACTCATGGCTATTCGCAGCCCCGAAGAAAGCGCGTCATAATCACTCAAAAATTCAAACCGTTTTTTGGACTTCTTCTGCACCTCGCCGTCATAAAAAAAATAACAGTATGCCCTTTTAACGCCACGCCCTACCCTGCCTCTGAGCTGATACATCTGAGAAAGCCCCAGCAGCTGCGATTTCCTTATTATGAGAGTATTGACATTGCTTATATCCAGACCCGACTGGATTATTACCGTGGAAATAAGAACATCGTATTCTCCGTTCGCAAAAGCCCTCATAACGGAAGATAGCTTCTGTGAAGGCATTCCGGCATGCGCGAGAGCCACCCTAAGATCAGGAAACATTTTCACAAATTCTTCGCGCAGATTATTAATTCCCGAAATTCTGTTATATACATAAAAAATCTGCCCGCCGCGCGATATCTCGCGCCTGACTGCTTCTTTGAGCAGCCCCTCGCTGTAGGCGCCCGTAAAAGTTTCAACGCGCATTCTGCCCGGAGGCGGGCTTTCTATTATGGAAAAAGAGAGGATGCCCGCAAGCGACATTGAAAGCGTCCTCGGGATGGGCGTGGCCGACATCATCAGAATATCGGCAAAAGGATACTTGTTTTTCAGCAGCTCTTTCTGCCTGACACCGAACCGGTGCTCCTCATCTATCACGGCGAGCCCGAGTTTCGCGAAAACAAGGTCTTTGGAAAAAGCCGAGTGCGTGGCAATCAGTATATCTGTGCGCCCGGAAGCGACACGCGATAAAACTTCCCCGCGGCGTGACGCGCTGAATCTTGAAAGCATATCTATCTCTACGGGAAAACCTTTGAACCGCTCACGGAAAACATAATACTGCTGCTGGGCAAGCACCGTCGTGGGCACGATGCACACAACCTGGCATCCTCCCCAACAGCTCCTGAAAGCGGCTCTCATGGCAATCTCCGTTTTCCCGTATCCCACATCGCCGCAGAGAAGATGCTCCATGGGAACAGGCTTTTCCATCTCAGCTAAAATCCTCTGTGATGCGACGCGCTGGTCAGCGGTTTCTTCATAAGGGAAACGAAGGATAAAATCTTTTTCGGCTGCCGAAGATTTAAATGAAACACCTTTTATCATTTTCCGGCGGGCGCCTGTTTCCATAATTTCGCGGGCCATGCTGAAAATATTTTTATAAACTTTTGATTTTCTTATTTTAAAATCGGCGTCACCGAGCCTGGATATGACAGGCTTCACGCCCCTTGGCGCCGTCCAGCGGTGAAGCCCCGCAAATTCCTCCGCCGGTATATGCGCCGTGCCGTCGGCATAAGCTATGGATATATAATCCACCGGCTTGCCTTTTATTTCAAACTCGTCCAATTTTATAAATTTACCTATACCGTAATCCTCGTGAACGACAATATCGCCTTTTGCGTAAACCATTTCTCCCGTAAATTTTTCCGGCACCGCCGGAGCCGGCGGAGCATGGAGCCTTCCCCCGAATCCCAATATCTCGCCGCTTTTAAGACACAGCAATTTATCGGGCCGTGAAAGAAAACCTCCCGATATTTCACCCTTGATATATTCAGCAGGGATACCGCCGCGGATGGATATTTCTTCCTCAAGATATGTCCGGGCGTCATCGCTGTCGCAAAATATTTTTATTTCAAACTCGTCTTCAGAGAAACTTTTCAGGTCTTTGATCAGAAAATCCATTCTGGCGCTGTAAACAGGCGCTCTTCTTATTCCGGTGTCCTCTCCCGACGCTGAAAAAACATATTCCGCTTTGTCACAGCCTTCAAAAGATACAACCTCCGGCCGCGCCGTCACGTAATCTCCAGCAATAAAAGAGAAAAGGTTTCCATCGCCCCTCGGGCTATGAGCAATTTCAATATCCTGTACACTCCGCGCGCTGAGCTGAGTCGCGGGATCAAAAAAATTTATATTCTCCGGTGTTGTCACCCCAAAACGAATTCTGACCGGAAGTTCGCACGAAAAATTCCAGAAGTCCAGCACGCCGCCCCGCAAAGAGAAATTACCACGCTCAAAAACAAAATCGCTTTTTACAAAACCCATCCCGGAAAGTTTTTTTACCATATCCTGCGGTGACAGTTCGCAGCCTTGTGAAACCCTGAAACTTTTCGCGAAATCGCTCCGCGATGGAACCCCTGTTTTCGCGGAATCGGCGTCGCTGATAATAATGTTTTTTCCCGCGCGGGAAACGGATGAAAGCGCCGCGGATCTTAATGAATCATTCTCGGTAAAAAGTACGGCGGATTTTACGCCGAACGCAAGGATATCATTATACACGGCCTCAGCCTCGCCGGAATCCTCAAACACGGCGAGAATTCTGTCATGTTTTTTAAGAAGGCCCAAAAGAAAATAAGCCCGGCCGGAAGATGATAAATCCCGGATATTTTTAATTACCGGCATACAAAAAACGAAACCGGCGTCAGTATTCCCGCGCGCCGGCGGATTTAAGACAGGCTATCATTTTATCGTTTCTTTTATATTTGGCAATTTCCAGCGCGTTCAGGGATTCGGCATTTTTAGCGTTTACATCAGCTCCTATTTTTATAAGAAAAACCGCTGTATCCAAATTGTTCTCCGAAACAGCGGTCATAAGCGGCGTCCAGCCCTTTGAATCCGCGGCGTTCACATCAGCGCCCACACTTATCAGAAATTCCGCGGCGGCGGAAGAGGCCCGCATAGCCGCGTAAAAAAGAGCTGTTGTCCCGTCGGATAAAGCAATGTTAATATCAGCCATATTTTCAGCAAGCAAAGTCATCATTTTCAAGTCGTTGTTTTTGACGGCAATCATTAGAGGCGTCAGCTCATTCTGTTCTTCATTCGCCCCGACGCCATATTCAAGAAAAAAAGAAGCGGCCTCAAGTGAACCCGCCCTTACCGCTTCGCCAAATGGGGTAAAACCCTGTTTATCTTTTATGGCTATCCCGGCGCCCGCGCCAATCAGCAGTTTAATCATATCAACATTATTTTCCGCGGCGGCAAGATGAAGCAGCCGGCGGTCATATTCCGCGTTAACATCAGCGCCGGATTTTATAAGCAGCTTCGCTGTTTCAATAGCGTTATTTTGAACAGCGTGAAAAAGAGCGTCCCTGCCGAGATCATCTCTTTTTTTTATATCAGCTCCGTTTTTGATAATCTCCTCGCAGGCGCTGAAGGCGCCGAGCGCGGAAGAATACATAAGCGCTGTGACGCCGCCGTCAAAATCATCTTCTGAAGCTTCGGGCGATAAAAGAAGAAGTTTAACCATAGGCGCTGAATTATTTTCTACGGCGAAAAAAATCGCCGTTTTCCCGGTTAAATATTCCCGCGCGGACACTACCGCTCCTTTTTTTATAAGAAGTTCTGCGCAGGCGGGGGAGTTTCCCGCGGCAGCGTACATAAGTGCCGTAAAGCCGTCTGAATCCCTCGCGGCAATGTCCGCTCCCGCATCAAGAAGGATAGCCGCTATATCAGGGAGATTTCTGTAAGAAGCTTCCATGAGCGGCGAAAGCCCTCCCGGATACCGGGCGTTCACATCTTTGCCCGCGGCAATGGCGGCGGCAAGCTCGTCGGCGCCGGAAGGCCTGATCGCGGAAAGAGGAATGCGCAGGCCCGCGCAGGAAGAAAACGCAAAAAGTGCGCAAACAAAAAAAACATTCCGCGGAAAGTTCAGGACGATTTCCACGCGGCACGGCAAATCTTTCATAAACCCAGCACTTCTGACATTTCGTAAAGGCCGGGCTTTTTACCGTCAAGCCACAAAGCCGCCGTGACGGCGCCTTCGGCAAAACAGTTCCTTGAATAAGCCCTGTGGGAAATCTCAAAACATTCCCCGGGCCCCGCGAATATCACGCTGTGTTCGCCCACAATATCGCCCGCCCTGACCGAATGTATGCCAATTTCATTCTTTCCCCGCGCGAGCGCGGAGCCATGCCGTCCGTAAACATCCTGAAGTTCGCGGACTTTTTTTATCTCATCGCGCAGCCTCAGCGCCGTTCCCGACGGAGCGTCCTTTTTTTTGTTGTGATGCGCTTCCACTATTTCAATATCGTAATCTTTAAGTTTTTCCGCCGCCCGGGCTGCGAGTGAGAAAAAAAGATTAACACCCTTGCTCATGTTCGGAGAAAAAACCACGGGGAATTTTTCGGCATATTTTTTGATTTCATCCGTCTGGGCTCCCGTAAAACCTGTCGTGCCTATCACAGCGGCGCCGGAAAAATGCGAAAGATGTTCAATCGTCGCGGCGGAAGAAGTAAAATCAATA
>Ga0180732_1001427_pt1 | contig 14852 bp, 14 predicted proteins | sample KR11_01MetaG_FD_148674 | JGI IMG/M metagenome (GOLD analysis project Ga0180732, IMG submission 148674) | Groundwater microbial communities from the Olkiluoto Island deep subsurface site, Finland - KR11_0.1 MetaG | ecosystem: Environmental > Aquatic > Deep subsurface > Groundwater | place...
CCCATCAACGCCGATGGAATTATACCTAAGATCAATCGAAGTCAGCGTGGTATTTTTTTCTAACGCTTGAGCTAAAGCTCTCGCCCCATCAGCGCCGATGGAATTATTCCCAAGACTAATCGAAGTCAGCGTGGTATTTTTTTCTAACGCTTGAGCTAAAGCTCTCGCCCCATCATCGCCGATGGAATTATTCCCAAGATCAATCGAAGAAAGCGAAGGATCATTATTCTTTAATCTTCTAATATATTCTCTAAGTTTATCTGAAATAGGCATAAAGAACCCCCAATAAAAACAAATAAGAGCAGATAAAAAAAGCAAAATCTCCTCATCTAAACCAGACCCTCTGAACTAACGCTGCCTGATAAACCAGCGCTGAAGCATTAGAAAAACCCGATAACAAACGGGAGGGGTTACAAAGGGGGAACGCCCCCTTTGTCCGCCCGCAAAAAAAACCAAATTTTTCCCCTTCTTTCACAAACAAAAGCAATGAACATCAAAATTAACATTAAAAAGAACATAAAAAGAGCATCAAACGATTAAAATCGACTTTACTCTTCAAACCTTAACGTTTTCTTAATGAAATTTCATGCGATTGCCCTGTTGCCGATACTGTTACTACTCACCCGATTTTTTAATCATTAGGGTCTAACTTCATATTTGGCCGGAATCGACCAAATATGAAGTTAGACCCTCCTCTCTGCTTTATGATCAACGCTCCAAGTCAAGGCCAAGATCACGCTCACGGGTACGTTCTTTAACCGGTACAGCACGGTGTAATTCATGGCCTTTGTTATCAATCGTTTTTTCGATTTTTGCTTCGCGGCCACGATCGAGGTTATGACAGTCTTTATACGGCACGAGCTTGATTTCGTCTTTTGTTTCTAACATACCGTAACGTGCTTCGCCGAATTTAATCGTACCGCGATAAGTACCTTGGTCTCCTTCGGCCAGCGAAAGACTGACTTTTCGGCCGGTATCTTTTTCAAACTGTCGAATTTCCGGCGCAAACGATTCTTTGAGTCGTCTTTCGGCAAGACGGGTTTCCGCGGCGCGCAGTCGTTCTGTCGAAAGCGGCTTGGCTTTCTCTCCACGCTCTAAGGAATGCACCGGTGCAAGTTTAGCAAGTGTAGAAGAAGAGGAAAGATCGGGTATCTCTTCAAAACCGCGTGTTTGAGCATAGTCTTGACGGTAATTCAGATAATCTAAAGAAATTTCTTTTCGGTTCTCTCGGCCGAGCGTTTGAGATAACTGCCTAAAGTCTTTAAATTCTTCGCGGCTGTAATAGAGTTCGCTATTCTCTCGGTGTCGACTCATGGCCGGATAAGTCACATGGCGATCAAGATACTTTGAGGCCAGAATATAGCTGTAATCCACTGTAGAACCTTGTGCCTTGTGAATGGTGGCTGCATAGCCGTGTTCAATCGCGTTGTAATCCTTGATATTAAATTGAATCTCACGCGAAACCAGTTTGCCTTTCGGGTTGGGTTCGCGGTCAAGGTCAATAACCAGATTTCCTTGATGATCGATCGAGCGAATCGTTCCAAGCGTACCATTTTTTACGTGTAGCGTTTTATCATTCTGTAAGAAATACAACCGGTCATGTTCAGCAAACTCACGCTGTCCGCGAGTCGTTTGTAAGGTATGGGTTTCGCCAAGCTCGCCATACGTTTGCCGAATTTCACGCGCACGCTCATTCAGTGATTGAACGTCTGCTCGCGTGTAAGCCATCATCAAAGAAGTTTTGTCCGGCTGATTACTGCGGGTTTCATCCCATTGGGCAATCATGGCCTCAACCGCTATCGCTTGGGTATTAAAGCTATGGACATGCCCTCTTTCTTCATACGCCAACAGGCCTTCGGCCGTCTGGCCGAGCGCAAAGGCCTTCGTTGCTTCACGCTGCCAGGCCTCTTTTTGTCGGCTCACTTCAATCATTTCCGCATAGCCTACTCGTTCGATGATGGCTCTAAATGCTGCACCGGCCATGATCGCTTGTATCTGTTCTTGATCGCCTACTAACACCACTTTAGCGCGTGCGTGATAGGCCTCTTGGATGATTTTTGCCATATCGCGCGAACCGACCATTGCTGCCTCATCGACCACAATAATATCTCGACTGGTTAAACGTTCTCGGTCATGTTCCCAGTTGATAAGCCGGTTGGCTATCGTATGACTGCGGATACCCGAATTTTGCTCGAGGTTTTCGGCCGCTTTGCCAGAAACCGCCATCCCTTGAACACAGTAGCCGTCTTGCTCCCACGCTTCGCGTGCCGCACCGAGCATGTAACTTTTCCCTGTACCCGCATAACCCACCACGCAGGCCAGATCAGTGTTATCGGTTACATGATAAAAAGCGGCTTTCTGTTCGTCATACAGCGCATAGTCCTTTAAGGCTTTTTCAAGACTGCGCTCGCTCACGGCAAAATTCGCATGAGAGGATTGATCGACGGCTCGCTTGACCATCTGCAATTCAATCTCAAGCATTTCCCGTGTCGTAAACCGCTCGCTGTTGAAATCATCTCGGCCAAGAAAAACGATTTCTCGGTTGCCCTTCACTCGATGATAAACACGATCAAATTGCTCTCGGTCGGCCGTGTGTCGGTTAATGAATTTGGCAAGGTTGTGATGCGTAAAAGTGGATTGTTGATGGATGAGTGCATTAAGCGCAATCATCGGGTCTTGGTAAATTCGTTCGCCGTTCTCTCTGGCAATCTGCTGGTGTTCTTCATAACGAGCTTGGCGAGAATAAGCCGCTTTTGAGCCGATCTTGGTTTGCGGTTCGAGTTCAATCCCCTGTTCTTCTAAACGCCGGTGATCTATCCGCAGGTCGTGTCCGTTCAGGGCTAAAAAAAAATTGGCTTCCTGCGCCCATTCACGACGCCATTCGTTCAAAAGTTCTTTGTTATTCCATTCGCGTACTTTCTGGCCGAAGCCCTCCGGCGTGATTTCGCGTAAGGTGACCATAACGTGAATGTGCGGTTGGTCTTCGCCGTCTTCGCGCTCGTGATTATGGCCGTGATGCAAACAAAGATCAGCGACCATGCCCTTATCAACAAAGTTCTTTTGCACGAATTGACGCGCCAGCTCAATGTTTTGTTCATCGGTCAATTCGCGCGGTAAGGCTATATTAAATTCGCGCGCAAGCTGCGCGTCTTTTCGCCGTTCGGCTTTTTCAATTTCGTTCCACAGTTGGCCGCGGTCTTTCATCCATTCGGGGGCTTTGTCTGGGGTGAGGATTTCTTGGTAAAAAACATCATGGGCTTTTTTACTAAAGTCATGCGTGAGATCGGTGCGTTCGTCCACTAACCGTTCGGCCGAACGATAGGCGGCCGCAGCGACCGAAGATCGACCCGCACTTCTTGAAATGACTTGTCCGTGAAAGTGATAAATGGCCATATTAGTTTTTCTCTTGAGTATATGCCTTAAAACTTTTAGAAACTGGTTTAGAATAAAAGTCAGAGCTAGATTTTTTAGATTCATCCACCCGTACTTCTTCACGTGTAAAAGAAAAATTAGTGCTATTTGTCTTTATCGAAACCCAGTTATTTTTATTTATAAGCTTTAGTTCTATAGAAACGTTTCCCGCAAGATTTTCGATCCTTAAAAAATTTTTCTTATCTGTTTTGAATGTTAATTCGTTTTTCAAAATTTCATTAAACGGTAAAACATACCCAATGAATTCTTCATCTATCTTTTTATCTGTTGAAACCAAATAAGAATGTGCAAAAAAAGGTTTTCTATCAAAGATAAATCTTAACCTAACTCCTTCAATAACCGCTGGTCGTGCTCCTATGTTCTTTAAAATGAAAAAAGGCTTAACAACGCCGTTTAATTCCATAGGTTTATACATTCCTCCATACCTTTCAAACTTCAACTCGGAAAATACGCCAATAATTTTTGCATTTCTCAAAGTATTAAACCATGCAACTAAGGAAGAAATAAATATTCCTGTTAAACCGGAACAAAGACCAATCCAGCCTAAAATATTTATTCCAGTTGCTTTGTTAAATATAAATAAATTAATCATAAACAATATTATACCACAGCGCACGTTGCTTGCAATGTATAAGCGCGCACTTCAATCGCCAGTGAGGCTGGTGTTGCCAACATCGTTGAATCAAACTAAGCATTTTGCTAACATCGAATTTATGTGTTATAATATGGGAATGTGTCGATTTAATAAGAAGGATTAAGAATGATGGATAATAAGAGAAACAAAGTAGACGAAAAAGAACAAGATCACACCGCAGATAAAGAAGATAAAATTGCTAGACTCAAAAAACAGCGTGATATTTTAAACGCTCGTATTCAAAAGGCCGAGGCACTTGAAAAGTCCAGAGAACGAAAACGTGATACACGGCGCAAGATTTTAGTCGGGGCGTATTATCTCGATCAAGCCAGAAAGGACGGTACGCTCGATGAGCTGAACAAGATCATGGATGACTACTTAACGCGCGACAGTGACCGAAAGTTGTTTGATCGGTTGGATAATAATGAATAACAGAAGGTAAAATATTCTATAAAAAATACTTAACAGTGCGAGGTAAGGTATGGACTATCGTGTAATTGAATCTTTAAGAGCTAAACGCCACTCACCTATTGCACCTAAACATGGCGAAGTGAAAGAAGAACAACTGAAAAAATCAGACCCCTTAAAAACCTTTTACTTGTCTATAGTTGTTTTTATTTTCACTTTTTTAGCCACGTTTACTAAACATTATCTTTTTTTGCAAAAGCATGTTGACCCGGATTATAGGCAAGGTGAGTATGCGTTTCATATTTTAAATTATAGTTTGATGCCTGAACGCACATGGGTACTACTGAAATATGCAGCCAGCTTTGGCATTACGTTGGCTGTCACAGCACTGGCTATCTATCTTTTGTTTCCCGTTTTTAAATTTTTTATTTTACTCATTCTCGAACGCCGAATCCCAACACGCGCCTCATTAAATAATTTCACAAAATCTCATCGCGTACTGTCTGTCTTTACCCTCTCCGCTGTGATCGTCTACTGGTTCAGTAATTCTGCTCAATTACGAGATGCCATTTGGACACGCGGCTTTTTAGTCGCCCATTGGCACTTAGATAGCTTGATTCTTTTTGCGATTGGTACAGTGTTTGTCTTTGTTGTGTTGAGTCTATTGATTCTCTGGAAAATTCCTAAAAATGCCTCAAAAGTAAAACCTGGGATCTTCGCTAACCTCAAAAAACACCCGTTTGCTCTCTATCTCGGTACGTCAACCGGCTTATTGATCGAACGCAAGCATAAGTCCGGTATTGCTAAAAACCATCCGGTGATTTTGTCATTAAAAGATGCCATCTTAAATCTAATTATCTTCGGCGGGTTAGGTGCAGGTAAAACGTCTGATCTCATTAATCCCCTGCTCGTCCAGTTAATTGATGATGGCTACGGCGGTTTAATTTTCGATGTAAAAGGGAGCTTTCAGCGCACTGTTTTAGCGATCGCGGCCGAAACCGGCCGCTCGATTGAATTAATTGGGCCAACGCATCAGCCCATGAATTTAATTGCCGGCTTAACACCAGAAACCGCGGCGGAATATGTTAAAGCGGCTATCTTGCTCGATAATCCGTCAAAACGTAATGATGCTCACTGGACAGAAGCGGCCACGCAACTAGCGAACAGTGTTTTAGGATTACTTCATTTTTTACCGTCCTATTACACACTGGCGAATATGCACCGCTTTATTTACGACCAGAAATTTAGAGAAGCGCGACAAACGGAATTGGACGATTTGTCCTCTACCTTAGACGAAAACGGAAAACGGTTACTCGAATACTATCGAGATCATTACGAAAACGTCTTTACCGGTAAGTATGAAAAATACCAGCAATCCATAACCGGTACGCTGGATAAAGCACTATCCGGCTTTAAGCATCCCAAAATAGAAGATGCGTTCTGCTTGACCGATAATGCCGTGCCGGAAATGGACAAAACCACCAAAGGAAAAATTTATTTACTGGATATGTCCTTGAACGATTGGGGAACCAGCGCAAAAACTGTTTATATGATGATTAAATTGCGGTTTTTCAGTATGGTCAAACAACGCCAAGCGCGGCCGGATTGGCAATTTGATAATCCCAAAGAAAGCCCCGTTTTCTTCCTCTGTGATGAATACCAAGAACTCATTGATTGCAGCCCAAACAGCTTATCAGACTTAAGTTTCTGGGATAAAGCCAAAGATGCGAAGTGTATCGGCATTATTTCAACACAGTCGATCAAGAGCCTCTACGCAAAAATCGGCGACAGGGATGCTGCCGATACCATCTTGCAGAATTTTCGACAAAAACTTTGTTTAAAAACCGAAGATCGCGCCACGATTGAGTATTTTGAATATATTGCCGGTAAAACCGAACAGGCAAAACGAGGTTTCGGTACGAATGAAGGTAAAACGAAGCAGGATTGGAAAAGCAGTAAACATGATTCATCCAGTGAAAGCTTAAGCTTTGTTGACAAGTCCGTGATTGACGCGCAACTGGTACGCAATTTAAAACCCAACGAAGCGATTGCTATGTTGATTATTAGCGGTTATTCAATGGATGATGTGATTACCCTCACCGATCGGGTACAAGTTTAATCGTTGGACGAATAGCGTTATTTATCATCAAAGAGAGGATTAAACAAAATCGGATAACAAAGATCGTCAATAGCTTGTTTTGTCATCTCATCGGTAAATTCAACACGAGGAATCGGTTGTTTGTGTTCTGTGTATTTTAATTCGATGAGTTCGAGGTAATAATCAGCATAGTCTTTGACTGTTTTAAATTGGCCGTCTCTGTATTCATAGCATTTGTCGGTATGGTGTTCATATTGACGTTGTAAGAGTTCTTTATCAACGGGTAAAGGTCGTGAATCATGGAGTTGTTTAGAGAAACTTTGTTGCTGGTCGTAATGCTCTCTAAACAGTTTTTTAGAGTTTTCCCGATAGGTAGCAAGTATTAACTGATTGCCGTAGGTTGGTATGAGGTTTGTGGTTTCTGTGGTCATGGCCTTATCCTCTTATTACTTTTTTAAAAAATGAAGATATAAACGAATGATAGCGTAGTTTAGTCATGGAAGAAAGGCTGTAGTATTAGGTTAGTATTTAATTGAACAAAGAGAATGATTATACTTGCCACTTAAAACAAAATACTACGACACTTAATTGGTGAATAAATTAAGAGAAAAAGGTTAAATAGGATAAAAGACCGTTTTGATAAAAAAATCAGGGTAAAAAAGAGCTTTTTAAAGGTAAGTAAACACTAATGCATAGTAAAACATCATTAAAACGTAAAAGAAAACTTAGTGAGGAAACTCTTGAGACAGAATTTGCCGGAGTTCTTCGGTAGAAATGTCTGGTCTTAGCTTTTTAATTTCCGTCATGCGTCTTACTTTTGCTTTCTCTCGATCAAACGCTTTTTGTTTTTCAACAGCTTCTTGTTTTGCTTGTTCATACGTTGTTTTTCTGGCTTGTTTTTGTTTCGTTTGAAACACATTACTTAGTTTTTTAAGTTTAAAAAAAGTCTTTTTGGTTTGTTTTGAAAATTTACGCATCAGTTTTTCGAGTTGCTTTTCTGCATGAACACGGCATCGGTGTAATTTTTCCATTGAAACGCCTAAATGAGTAAAAAACCGCCTAGATAATCGTTTAATAGCGACTAAAGGCACTAAATTGCCCTCTTTGTCCACTTTTCTACGGTATTCGAGTTCCAAGTACCCTGCTCTTTTTAACGTCTCTATTGCCCTTAAACAACGCCTACAACCTATTTTTGCTTTTTCAGCGATTGTTTTAACGCTCATGTGTCGAAAAGTACCCTCACCAAAATATTGAACGATTTTAAGTGAAATGAGGTCTACGTGGTCAAAGAGCACTTGAGAAACCGCAGCGACGGCCTCCCTGCTCTCTGTGCGTTGCTGTCGGTCGGTATCGCGTGAAAATTCGATATGCTCCAGCCAACGGGTAGGATGGTAATAGTAGTGCTTTAGATTGTTTTTTGCGGTCTCTAAAATATCATAAGCTAGTTTAGAGGCCGTTGGCCGCTCATAAAAACGCGGGGCTATCGGATTATGCCCGCATTTATTTCCGGTTAATTCAGTGCTACTTTTAGTTAATTCCATGTTACTTTTCCATGCGCTCTTGACAAATACAACGCATAGAATTAATCTTTAATTGCGATCTTAAAGATAGTTTCACATGCGATTTAGTATGTGCCAACTGATTTTAAAAGCCCGATTTTTTCGGGCTTTTTCATTTTTGTATCACAAAAAAATATCATCCTCTAATGAAATACCATTTATATATCTAATAAAACTCAAACTTTGTCAAGCGAAAACAAGTTATAACTTATTGATTATTATATATATTTATATAGTATATATTAGTATATACTAGTATAGTATATACTCGTATATATAACATTACTATAATTTTCTTTTAAAAATCAAACAATAATTAAAATAATAATATATACTTGACTGTTAGAGCAATTTAGAAATGTCCCCTTTTCAGCAAGATAGAAATGTCCCCTTGCCAAAATTTCAAACGAAACGGGACGGTAACAGAACGGGGCAAAAAATCAAATTAGAATTTTCTCATATGTGAATATTTGATATGATGTGCAGGCAGCACAGGCGGGGACGCCGATGGCTGTGACGTGATTGAGGGCGGCGTTGAGCCGCCCGAATCTTTTTGAATCACGTCTTTAAATATCTCGGGGATTTAAAGGGGCAGAGCCCCTTTTTTTATAAGGCTTTTCCTTTCTACAGGGCGCGCTCAACTTCAGCACAGTTTTTTTGGCTGGCTTTTTTTGCGACCATTCTTAAAAATGATTTTTGTTTCCAGGGATGATCCATTGGCGGTTTAACTGTTCTACGTGAATACAACTTATCCATTGTATTATCGATTTCTTTGCTAGAAATTACATTGGCGGTTTTGGGTCGAATTTTTAATTCGTGATATTCCAAAAAACGATTCTTGCACCATAATTTAATATGTCCTCCCGGGAAACGACACACGTCTAGTTTTTGTTTTCTAAGAGCATAGCCTCTTTGGCTTTTGGGAAGTTGAATTTGAAAGGTTCGACCATTAAAGCTTACCTCAAGATTTTTACTCATCACTCTTTCCTGTCTTTCCGATAGAATAACGTCAAGAAGCTCATCATCTGGGATCGATCTTCTATGGGCATTATTATTGGACATTGGTTTTTTTGCGAATCTGGCGTTGTATTTGCCTGTAAAAGCCTCTAAGAACTGATTGGCTGATGCTATGTCGGAGATATTGTTTAGGCGTAACTCTTTAACCAATCTGTCCTGAAGGGTCCTGTTGGCTCTTTCCACTCGTCCTTTTGCTTGCGGTGAGTTGGCGCAGATTGTTTCGATGCCCAATTCTTTCATTGCTCTTTCAAATTGCGTTTCTCCCAGAGAGTCTTTTGTATTTACCCTAAAAATGCTGTGACGATCGCTGTAAAAGGCTAAAGGTCTTCCGTGCTGCTTGAGATATCTTTTGGCACATTCAAAATAAGCCAGGGTTGTTTCGCTAGGAAAAAACCTCATCTGAGAAATACGGCTTGTGGCATCATCTGAAAAAACAATCAAACAGCATTTTTCACCCCTGTTCTCAAACCAATCATGAGGAGAACCGTCTATTTGTACAAGCTCGCCAAAGCTAGATCTGGGTGTCCTTTGTTGATGTACGACTGTAGATTTGCGTTTTTTAGGTTTCCTTAGTTCCCATTTTATCATCCACTGCCTAAGTGTTTCTTTGTTGACTTTAATTCGGTGGCTTTCTAAAAGCTTTTCCGAAGCGAATGTTGGGCCAAAATCATAATAGCTTTTTTCCACTATAGACCTAACATTCTGCTTAAATTCATCATCGAACTTTCTATTACCTGGCTTGTTTCTTTTCTTGGAGACAAGCCCGGAGGCCCCATATTTCTTGTATTTTGCTACCAGCCTCTTCATTTGACGGTATGATATTTTTAATTGTTTAGCCCCCGAGGTCTGCGTGAGGCTTTTCCCCATTATTTTTTGAACAATTTCAAGCCTATCTAGCTCTTTCTGGCTCATAGTTAACAATTCCCCCATGTTCAGACCCCTTTATTCTTGTGATTTTTAAAGAGGTCAGTTTAATTAAAAAGGGGACATTTCTAAATTGCTCAATGGGGACATTTTAAAATTGCTCCTACAAATATATACTTGACTATATAGGAATATACTAGTATATATAATTTGCATTATACACAAATTTTTAGGAGCTACTATGGGAAAAGTTTTTTTAGTTGGCGGTGAAAAGGGCGGTACTGGTAAAAGCACTATAGCAACCAATCTTGGTGTTATGTCAGAGTTAATGGGGCACGATGTTATTTTGTTGGACAGTGATAAACAGGAATCTTCTGCAAAATTTATTTCTCATCGTAACGATAGAGGTTTAAAGCCAACACCGCCTTGTGTTCAAATAAGAGGTAAATTCCTAAATGCAGAAATAGAGAATTTAGCTGCTCGGTATGAAATTGTAATAATTGATGCAGGCGGTAAAGATTCAGTAGAATTACGAGCTGCTATGGCATCCCCATCAGTAAAAGGTATGATTTCTCCATTACAACCTAGTGAATTTGATTTAGAAACCCTTGCTACAATGGATGAACTTGTATATTTATCGTTAGCATATAATCCTAACTTAAAAGCCTATATACTTTTTAATCAATGTCCTACTCACGCTAAGATTACTACAACAAAAGAAGCTATAGAGTTAATCGAGTCTTTTGATAACTTAAATATTTGCAATACTTCTTTAGGTCACAGAGTTGCTTTTCAGTATGCGAGTTCTAATTCTCAAGCTGTTGTTGAATTTGAAAATCAAAAAATCAAAGATATGCCAGAATATCAGGCAAAAAAATATATTTCAAAAGCAAGTGAGGAAATGTGTAATTTGTATCAAGAAATATTTAACGAAAAATTTGAACTCAATCGGTAGTTAAATAAGGGGATAACTGATGAATAATAGATTTGAACATTTGAAGAAAAAAACAGTAACGCAAGATAAAAATGTAGATGAGTTTATTAATGGAGCTAATGAACTAGGTAGGGCTAAATTAGCTAAAAAACCAGTTTCTAAGCAAGATGTTCTATTAAGTATTTCAGGGAGAATGGACAGGGGTCTTGAATGTGACAATAAACCTGTACTTTTACATTTAAAAAAAGATATTAGTAAAGATATAGATAGATATTGTCATGGTAATAAGCAGGCAATTATTAATTATTTAGTAAGAAAAGGCTTAGATCAGTTAATTGAGAAAGGGGAATTAGTTCTAGTAATGGAATAATATATACTAGTATATATTATATAAATATATATTTATATATACAATAGGTGTTTTATATGAACGAAATAAGTAAGCGGTATTTAGTTACTTACGATCAAGTTAAGTCAAAGATTATAGAAATCCGCGATCAAAAGGTTATTTTGGATAGTGATGTTGCAGAGCTTTATGGGGTTGAAACCAAAGCTATTAACCAAGCAATAAAAAGAAACCCTGTAAAATTTCCAGATGGTTTTTTAATAGAATTGACCTCTCAGGAGTGGGAAACTTTGAAGTCACAATTTGTGACTTCAAAAAATGGGGAAAAACGTGGCGGAAAAGTTAAGCTACCTACGGCATTTACAGAGCGCGGTTTGTATATGCTTGCTACGATTCTGAAAAGCCCGCAGGCGGTTGCCACAACGATTGCCATTATTAATACTTTTGCTCAAATTAAAGAATTGACCTGTACAGTGTACCAATTTGCAAAAGCTAAAAAAGATGAGGACAAGGTTAAAATATTTGAGAATAGCACCTCAATAGTGGCCGATTTATTAGATAATGAATTGATCGTTAGTCAACTTGAAACAAGTCTTAAGATTAAATTACCATTTCTTGAAATTAGTAGAACGATCACAAAAGTAAAGAAATAGGGTGGATTAATGGAAATTTATTGCTACAAAAGTATTACAACGCCACAACGCTCAAAAGAACGTGATGCTTGCTGCGGCTTAACTATCATTGAAAGGGAAAAAACGCCTGTCGTGATTTTGACAGAGATAGCCGAAAATGAGGGTACATCTATTACGAATTGTTACGAAAAAATAGCGACAGAACTATATAAAGAGCGTTTAAGTCATTATTTACCGACCGAATTACAATGGGTCGAACATTAAAACAAAAATAGTTACAGCACTACCGATAAGCTAGAGGAAACTTTTGATCTGGTTTCGTTACAATGGGATGAACAGAAACGATGTTACTTGTCGCCAGCTTGGACACGCTGTCAAGATCAAGCCATGATAGAACAGTTTAAAAAGTCTGTTATCAAAGAACCAAAACGGGTTTGGATTATTCAACGTTGTATTGATGCTTTCAAAGATCAATACGAAAACTGGATGGGTTATTCTGAGGACAGAATGACACGAGATGAAATGGCGGCCGCCTTAAGAGAATGTATAGCCAAGTGGCCTATGTATGAATTTAGAGGACACAATACGAGTACAAAAAGAGAGAAGGGTGCCGAGGTCAATGTTTACATGTAAACATTTTAGAATTAGGAATCATTCCTATTTTTTATTTGGACAAGCGGGCACATTCATACGATTTTATACGATTTTATACGGTTTTAAAGGTTTGTACGGAAATAAGGTCACAAGCTGTGACCCTAAATGATTTGAAATTTAAGTATTAACCCGCCGTTTATACAATATCTATAAGTGGCGGGTGAAGTCCTATTGTCCTGAATAGTGCGCTATGATTGTGTCTCAAAAACGTTCGTTTAATACACATTTTTAACTTACCCTAGCAAACACCCCATCTCGAAGCTTAACAGTGTGTAAAAACTTGTGTATTATTCAATGTGTAAAAACTAAATGGGTTAGATGGGTTTTAAGACACAATGACAATATTAATCGGCTATGCCAGAGTTTCAACGACAGATCAAAACCTAGATGCGCAGGTAGATGCGCTCAAACAAGCAGGCTGTCAAAAAATCTATACCGACAAAGCGAGCGGGGCACACACAGAGCGAAAAGGCTTGCTTGAGGCCTTAGACTATTTACGAGCGGGTGATGTGCTAGTCGTCATGAAATTAGATAGACTAGGGCGGTCTATTAAGCAACTTATAGAATTAGTGACTTTGTTAGATGAAAAGAAAATCGGCTTTAAAAGTTTAACGGAAAACATAGATACAACGACCTCCGGTGGTAAACTGATTTTTCATATTTTTAGCGCGTTGGCCGAGTTTGAAAGAAACATCATTCGGGAACGTACCAAAGCAGGCCTTAAAGCCGCGAGAAAACGAGGACGCACGGGCGGGCGGCCGCGCGAGATTACCGAGAAAAAAATAGAGCAGATTAAAGCGCTTTATGAAAGCAATAAAAGCACTGTAACCGATATCTGTAAAAGTTTTGGCATTAGCCGCTCTAGTTTTTATAAACACTGTCCGAAATCTAAAAAGCAGGGAATCTTTTCTTAACTTGAATTTCTAGAGCAACATTCTACCGTTATCTTGTTCTCTGAAGATTAATGGTATTTTTTGTGAGGAATTTAATGCGTTCTTTTTTATTTCATAAAAAAATTTTATCAAGTAAGATGCAACAGAATGATGAGGAAAAATATTATGGAAACAATCCTGATTACAGGAGCAAACAGAGGGTTAGGATTAGAAGCTGTCAGACAATATTGTGTTGCGGGATGGCGTGTGATTGCTTGCTGTAGGAAACCTGAAAAAGCAGAAAAACTGCAAGCACTGAAAGAACATTTTAACCAACAGTTGGTAATCTTCCAGCTTGACGTGAATATCAAAGCATCTCAATCCGCTTTAAGTCAGAAGTTAAATAATCAACCGATTGATGTTTTACTCAATATCGCGGGTATTTGGGGGCCGAAAAATAGGAAGTTTGGACAACTAGAAACAGAAGATTGGTTGGAAACTTTTCGCACCAATGTGGTTGCTCCTTTGTTACTTTCACAAACCCTCATAGAAAATATTCGTTCAGGAAAAAGGAAGATTATTGCGACAATCAGCAGTAATATGGGCAGTGTCACACTAAATACTGAAGGAGGAGAATATATCTACCGATCCAGCAAAGCAGCATTGAATGCCGCATTAAAGTCATTGTCTATTGATCTTAAACCTGAAAAAATTACTATCATTGCATTGCACCCGGGATGGGTAAAAACTGATATGGGAGGAGAAAACGCACCATTGAATGTTGAAGAAAGTATCAATGGCGTTAGAAATATTTTAGAGCATGTAACGTTTGAAGATTCGGGGAAATTTATTGCTCATGACGGTCAAGAGCTTCCTTGGTGATTCTTGTTAAATTTAAAAAGGAATTTTTATAATGAGACAAACAGAATATCTTCCTTGTATTTTTGAAGAAGGAAGTTGGGCTGACTTCAGCCATCTTGTAGAAAAAGCGGAACCAGAATTATTTAGGTTAATTAATCAAATTAATCCAGATAAAAGCTATAAGCTAATTAAAGCGACCTATTTGTATGGAGAAAAAATTACAGATTTAGGAACGATTTGTGTGCCTAATGCTAAAGGTAACCTTGTTAAGCTTGATGATGCTTCTGTTAGTGCTGAATTGAAAGAGTCTCTTGGTTATTGTCCAACCCCATTAATTCTTCAATTATCCGCTGCTAGTGAAGTTTTTGTAGAAACATTTGAAAGAATTATGCCATTGAATTTATTTACACCTGGGGATTTATATGGTTTGTTTGAAGCTCTGGTGTCATTAACCGGATGTCCAATGACCCCCTATTGGAGTGTTACTTCGGGCGCACGTTCTGTGTTTTTGTTGGCTCGCGTATCTGATGCTATTGGGCAT
>Ga0180732_1001428_pt1 | contig 14835 bp, 10 predicted proteins | sample KR11_01MetaG_FD_148674 | JGI IMG/M metagenome (GOLD analysis project Ga0180732, IMG submission 148674) | Groundwater microbial communities from the Olkiluoto Island deep subsurface site, Finland - KR11_0.1 MetaG | ecosystem: Environmental > Aquatic > Deep subsurface > Groundwater | place...
CAACGCATAAACAATCATCTGCCGGCAATTTTATTCCCACAGCTCCTTGGGCTGGCTATGGGTATTGATAAACAGGCTTTAGGAATAAATATGAATCAGATAGACATAAGCGCTATAGGGAACTTATAATAAATGTCAAAAGAAAAGATCGGTGCTGTAATGGTTGTAGGCGGCGGAGTTGCTGGAATGCAGGCCGCACTTGATGCTGCGAATTCAGGTTATTATGTCTATCTTATTGAAAGATCGACCTCCATTGGCGGAATCATGTCCCAACTGGACAAAACCTTTCCGACCAATGACTGTTCCATGTGTATTATCTCGCCCAAACTGGTCGAAGTCGGCCGGCATATTAATATAGAATTACTTACTCTATCAGAAGTCAAAGATATATCAGGGGAAGAAGGAAATTTTGAGGTTCAGGTAACTCAATACCCGCGTTATGTTGATATGAACAAATGTATTGCATGCGGTCTATGCGCGCAGAAATGCCCGAAAAAAACAGCCAGCGAATATGATGAAAAACTTATAAAACGCAAGGCAATATATTTAAAATACCCGCAGGCTGTACCCCTTAAATATGCGATTGATTCTGAGCAATGTATCTTCTTCAAAAATGGCAGATGCAAGGCATGCGAAAAATTCTGTCCCACCGGTGCCGTCAACTTTGATGACCAAAAGAAAGATCTAATTCTCAAAGTTGGCTCAGTTATCCTTGCCACCGGCGTCAGGGCTTACGATCCAGGAACTCATGACATTTACGGGTACGGAAAATCTCCCAATATTGTTACCAGCCTTGAATTTGAACGAATTCTTTCCGCATCAGGTCCTTTTGGCGGGCATCTTGTCAGGCCCTCAGATAAAAAGGAACCAAAGAAAATTGCATGGCTGCAATGTATCGGATCAAGAGATACTCATATAGGAGCCAGGGGCTATTGCTCATCGGTCTGCTGCACCTACGCAATAAAAGAAGCCATGCTTGCCAAAGAACACAGCAAAGAGCCTCTGGATACAGCTATTTTTTATATGGATATACGCACTCACGGAAAAGATTTTGAAAGATATTACAACAGAGGCAAAAATGAATCAGGCATAAGATTTATCAAATCGAAAATCAGCAATATCTTTCCGGTTGGAAATACAGGCAGTCAAACCATACGATACATAGACGAAAACGGCAGAAAAGTTGATGAAGAATTTGATATGGTTGTCCTCTCGGTTGGTCTGGGCATAAGCAATGAAGCAATAGAACTATCCAAAAAATTAGGGATTGAGCTTGATCATTATAATTTTGTATCAACCACAAGCTTTGACCCTGTAAAAACCTCGGTCCCAGGAATAGCTGTATGCGGAGCCTTTGAATCTCCGATAGACATCCCCACATCAGTCGTCGAGTCAAGCGCGGCAGCAGGCATGGCAGGAATCAGCCTTTCCGAATCCCGCTGGAGCCTGACAAAAAAAGAAGAAATTCCTGAAAAAATAGATATCCGCGGAGAACCTCCAAGAATAGGAGTTTTTATCTGCCGATGCGGTATTAATATCGCCGGAGTAGTCGATGTCCCTGCTGTAGTGGATTTTGCAAGCACCCTGCCGTATGTTGTTCATGCTGAAGAAAACATGTTCAGTTGCTCACAGGACACTCAGGATAAGATGACAAAGACAATAAAAGAAAAGCGCCTGAACCGTATGGTTGTGTCGGCCTGTACTCCCAAAACTCATGAACCGCTTTTTCAGAAAACTTTAATCAATGCGGGTATTAATAAATACCTGTTTGATATGGCCAATATACGCAACCACTGTTCATGGGTCCACAGCGCAGAACCTGAAGCGGCAACCGAAAAGGCAAAAGAGCTGACCATGATGGCCGTGGCAAAGGTGGCCTTGCACGAACCGCTGGTTGAACCGGAACTGGAAGTCAATCAGTCAGCTCTGGTCATAGGCGGCGGCATTTCAGGTATGACAGCGGCAAAAACTTTATCAGGGCAAGGGTATCATACATATCTAATTGAAAAAAATGAAATGTTAGGCGGACAGGCGCGGCATATTCATGAAACCTGGCGAGGTGAGGATGTACAGCAAAATCTAAATAGAATGATTGAAGAGATTCAGTCGGATGATAAGATTGATGTCTATCTGAAATCAGAGATAACAAAGGTTGACGGTTTTGTCGGAAATTTCAAAACCAGTATCCAAAAGGACGGCAAAGAAGAGGTCATTGAGCATGGTGTGACAATAATTGCATCAGGAGCCGAGGAGCTTAAGCCTGATAAGCATTTGTATGGCCATGATCCACGTGTTCTGACTGGTCTTGAATTGGACCTGAAATTCATTAAAAATGACGACTCTATCAAAAATATAAAGTCAGCTCTATTTATCCAGTGTGTTGGCTCAAGAATAGAAGAACGCCCGTATTGCTCAAAAACATGCTGTACCCATTCGATAAAAAACGCTTTGCAACTCAAAGAACTCAATCCGGAAATGGACATTTTTATTCTTTACAGAGATATGCGCAGTTATGGATTGCGCGAAGACCTGTACCGAAAAGCCCGAGGAAAAGGCATCCTCTTCTTCAGATATGACGTTAGTAAGGAATTAAGCGTAGATAATGACAGGGAAGACTTGCGGATAAGGTTCATTGACTCCACAATTAAACGAAAGATTGAAATAAGACCGGACCTTCTGGTTCTTGCATCCGCCATTATACCACCGGAAAAAAACCCGCTTGCGCAGATGTACAAGGTGACCCTTAATGATGACGGTTTTTTTATGGAAGCGCATGTTAAACTCAGACCCGTTGATTGCGCAACAGACGGTGTCTTTATCTGCGGATTAGCACACGCACCAAAGCCGATTGATGAATCGATAGCGCAGGCGCAGGCCGCAGCAACAAGGGCTGTAACGCTGCTTGCCCAAAAAACAACAACTATGAGCGGCACGGTTGCGCATATCAATCCTCTAAACTGCAGCAGTTGCGGTGTATGCGTCGATATCTGTCCCTTTTCAGCGCCGGCTTTTATTGAAAAAGGCCCGTTCGCAGGTAAGGCGCAAATCAACTCTGTTCTCTGCAAGGGCTGCGGGCTATGCACAGCATCATGCAGATCCGGAGCAATACATCTTAAGGGATTTGACAATAATCAGATATTTTCACAAATTTTTGCATTAGAGAAAGCAGTATAAGCGAATATGAACTATTTAGGAAAATCGCTATAAAAAGCTAAAATAGAGCAGGTATCAGAGTGATGAAGAGGAGAATATCCTAATGAAAGATTGGAAACCCAGAATAGTCGGTTTCTTGTGCAACTGGTGCAGCTATGGAGCCGCCGATCTTGCGGGTGTCAGCCGCATGCAGTATCCACCCAACGTCAGAGTAATAAGGATTCCATGCTCCGGCAGGATGAGCCCAAAGTTTATTCTGGCTGCATTCATGAAAGGTGCTGACGGAATATGGGTGTCAGGATGTCATCCAGGAGACTGCCATTATATGGAAGGTAATTATTATGCCCGACGAAAATTTGCTCTTTTTAAAAATCTTATAGAATATATGGGAATTGAACCGGGCCGTCTCCATTTTTCATGGATTTCTTCTGCTGAATCCACAAAGTTTGCACGCGTAATTAATGAAGTCACCTCGGCAGTAAAGGCACTGGGTCCGAGAAAACATGGTATAAAGACAATGCCTGATGAACTCGTAAAAAGTAAAATTTCGATGGCAAAGTAAAAAGCTTCAGTTTCAAGGCGCGCAAATCCTGAGGAAAGAGACGTACTTATAGCTACGTCGCAATGACGAAGGATGCAGCGCAACGCAGAAAATGAACTTTTTTACGAAGCCATCAAGGTTGGTTAATATGTCAGATTATACATCAAAAATTAAAGAAATATCGGAAAGACTCTTAAAAGAAGAAAAGGTTGAAATAATAATCGGCTTCCGTAAGGGAACCGTTCCCATGATGAATGAGCCATGTTTTGTGAAAACCCCTGAAGATGTAAAAGAACTTGTATGGGACAGCAACTGCGGCATAAATCTGGCTAACTACCTGACCGGCAGAAAAGAAAAAATAGCTATAATTGCCAAGGGCTGCGATTCAAGGAATATTGTAACCCATATAATAGAAAACAAGATAAAAAGGGAGCAACTTATTATTATCGGTGTGCCGTGCAAAGGAATGATTGATAAAAATAAAATAACTTCCATGTTTGAAAATGAAATCAGGGATGTCTCGGAAGACGAAAAAAATATAATTGTAAAAGGAGAAGGTTTTGAGAAAACCTTAAATAAAAACGATGTATTACAGGAAAACTGCAAAATATGCGTACACCGGAATCCTGTTATATATGACGAGCTTGCTGCCGATCTTATAGATGAACAAAAAGTCGATAGATACGAGGATGTGCGCAAAATAGAAGCCATGAGTCCTGAAGAAAAATGGAGCTATTTCGATGATCTCTTATCTCCATGCATTCGCTGTTATGCATGCAGAAATGCCTGTCCACTTTGCTATTGCCCAACATGCTTTGTGGACGAATCAATGCCACAATGGGTAGGCAAAAGCATAGACCCTGTTGATACAAGAACATTTCATTTATTAAGGGCATACCACTGCGCAGGCAGATGTACCGATTGCGGCGCTTGCGAACGAGCATGTCCAATGGGAATAAAAGTAAGGTTATTCACAAAAAAACTGGAAAAGGACTGTCTTGAACTTTATGGCTGGCAGGCAGGCTTATCCTTAAATGAACGGCCGCCACTCGATACATACAGGCCCGATGATCCGGAAGATTTTATCAAATAAACGGCAAAAAGTCACCACGGAACGACACGGAGTTTCACTGAAAATCATAAACAATGAATAAGTTATACTGTGCTCCGCCACAAATTGAGCTTATTTGTCATTTCGACTGAAGGGAGAAATCTTAAGATTCCTCACATTCGTTCGGAATGACAGAAACGCAAGTTATGACCTTGTAAGTTACTATAAGAATATCAGTGTAATTCCGTGAAAATCCGTGGTAAGCTATTACAGTAAAAGGCAAATTCTATGAGGTTTATAACTATTGACAAAAATAGCTGGGCCAACGGACTCGAAAATTTATATGGGAATTATAGATTATTCGGCCCTGTAAAGAATAACAACCAGCATTTTTTTAAGGAACTCGCAAAAGGCGAACTCCCGGATTTTAATTATCTAAATACACGCCTTTCACCAAAATCCCTTGTTTTTCCACAAACAGAAATAATGTTTGAATTTTCGTTAGATGAAAACGACGAACAACATCATATATTGAAAGAAATCAATAAAGATTATTCGCCCCGGGCCTTAATCGGAATAAGGCCATGTGATGCAGCGTCTTTTATGCTCGTTAAACGCAACTTTGACACACCTGAATATAAAGATAATTATTGGCTGCACGCTTATGAATCGACAATATTTGCAGGGCTGGCGTGCGACAACCCTTGTAACACATGCTTCTGCACAAGCGCAGGCTGTGGTCCTTTTCACGAAGACGGACTCGACCTGCTCCTCGTTGATGAAGGTGATAAATTTATTGTAAAAATTTTAACTCCAAAGGGTGATAATTTTATAAACTCCGCAGGATGGGAAACCGAGGCTGACCCTACTGCTTCGGAAAAAATAATAGCAGAAATGCAAATAAAAGCAGAAGAAAAGATAGCATCTTCTGTTTCAACTGATAAGTTAAAAAATAAATCAACAATCAAGCTGTATGATGGGACATTTTGGGACGATATAGCTTTTGCGTGCATAAACTGCGGAACATGTACCTATGTCTGCCCCACATGCTGGTGTTTCGACATACAGGATGAAGTCACCAGAAACTCAGGTATACGTATTCGCAACTGGGATAGCTGCATGTATCCGCTGTTTACTCTTCATGGCACTGGATACAATCCGAGAAACACCAAGATGCAAAGAGTTCGTCAGCGTTTTATGCACAAACTTAAATATTACGTAGACAAATACGGTGATGGAATACAATGTGTGGGTTGCGGCCGTTGCATCCGTCTATGTCCTGTCAATATTGATATACGAAAGGTCTGCGATATTATGAACAATTATGAAGGTTGACAATTTGTAGTCAATATATAGACTTTCAGATAATTAATTTCACAAGGCCAGAAGGAGGAAGGCGTATTGGTTATACGTCGACGACTGATAACACAGTGAAATTCTTTATCTGAAAGTCTATAGCTCAAATGGAGGAATACCTTGCAGAATCCGTACTTGCCTTATCCGGTTCGTATTGACGAAATAATAACTGAAACCGAAGATAAAAATCTCAAAACATTCAAACTGGTTTTTATAAATCCTGAAGACGAAAAAAAATTTTCTTATATGCCGGGTCAGTTTGCCGAACTTTCTGTGGCAGGAAAGGGTGAAATACCAATTGGGATTGCATCGTCTCCAACCGAAAAAGGATTTATAAAGTTCACTGTAAACAAGGTTGGGCTCGTTACAACCTGCCTCCATTCAATGAAACCCGGTGATATTATAGGTGTTCGAGGCCCCCTTGGCTGCCACCCATGGGATACTCTGAAAGGAAAAAGTGTAGTAATAATCGGAGGAGGCTTTGCATTTACTACTCTCCGCTCCTCAATAGTATATATGCTTGATCCTTTAAACCGAAAAAATTTTAAAGATATTCATGTTATATACGGTGCAAGATCTCCCGGAATGCTGCTTTACAGGAATGAACTTGCCGCCTGGGAAACTCGTGACGATATAAAAATGCATATTACTGTGGACGGCACGGATGACCCGGAATGGAAATACAATGTTGGATTTGTGCCTACAATTACTGAACAAAAAGCGCCTTCTGGTGATTCTGATACCTTTGCTTTAATATGCGGCCCCCCCATTATGATCAAGTTTACCCAGCCTGTACTCGACAAACTCGGGCACGCTCATGATCATATAATAATGTCTCTTGAAATGAGGATGAAATGCGGTATCGGGATATGCGGCAGATGTAACATCGGAAAAGAATATGTATGCAAAGACGGCCCGCTCTTTACACTGGCGGAGTTGAATAACATGCCAAAAGAATATTAGTTCAAGGTTCAAGGTTCACAGTTGGCTGCTTTTCGCTTTTCATATTAATCTTCATTACTCTCTAACCTTGAACCGTGAATCCGACAACCTGACTCGTTACGATATAATATTTATATTTTTTCATATTGACATTAACTAAATAATTAGATATTAAAAATTCGATAAACAAAAAAGTAGAGCAATAGGCCGTAAGCTATAGAAAAAATTATTTAATAAAGGAGGATTTTTAAATGCCAACAATTGAATTTGGGGGAAAAACATTTTCCGTGGATGAAGACGGATTTATCGACAATTATGAAAACTGGAACCAAGAGTGGGTAACATATGTAAAGAGTACGGAAGGTATTGATGAACTGAATGAAGAACACAAAAAGGTTGTTACTGTGCTTAGAGAATACTATGAGAAAAACGGTATTGCACCGATGGTTCGTGTTCTTTCAAAGGTTACCGGTTTTAAACTGAAACACATTTATGAATTATTCCCGTCAGGCCCTGGTAAGGGAGCCTGTAAGATGGCCGGTCTTCCAAAACCGACAGGATGCGTCTAATCTAAAAAATTGAAAATCTATTTTTTCAAAAAAGGCTCTGCTTTTAAAAGTAGAGCCTTTTTTTCTCTGGGGGCAAAATGATACTTCAAGTTAAAACCAGATCCAAAACAGAATTAATAGATATTACTTCCGATATTTAATGGTTAAGAGGAGTAAAATACATGCCACCAATGGATGATACTGATAGAGCCATTCTAAACCGTATACAGTCAAATTTTCCGATAGCCTCACGCCCCTACCTTGTTATTGCCGACGACCTGGGTCTTTCCGAAAACGATGTCCTAAAACGGCTTGTCAGGTTGAAAGAAAATAATATAATCCGTCGAATCGGCGGTAATTTTGTCCCTGAAAAATTAGGATTTGTGAGTACACTTTGTGCAGCAAAGGTAGAAGAGGACAAAATTGACCAATTTGCATCCATAGTCAACCGATATCACGGAGTAACACACAATTACCAGCGGGACAGTAAATTTAACATATGGTTTACCTTTATCGCACCAAGCATGGAGGAAATAGAGAAAAACATAGAAAAGATATCTCAGGAAACCGGCATAAAAGACATACTCAACCTGCCCGCAACAAAGGTATATAAAATAAAGGCTCACTTTGATCTATAGGGGATACCTAAGTTGAGCGATTTTTTGCGAAGAAATGTGCTAAGATCTTGATGCAGCAAGGTTTGCGAAAATCGTAGGCATACCAATGGATATGTCGAGACTTTTCGCAAGTCCTTGATGCGCAAGAGATTGGTGCAGATCGAGTAAAAAATCGCTCAATTTAGGTATAATAAGTTCTGCTTATGAAAGACATACGCATTGCAGCGGTAATCTCAAATTCACCTGTCAACAAAACCAGGCAAAACCTTTATCAAATGGTCAGGTGGATAGAGGAAGCTAAAAAAAAGGGTGCATCCCTGATCTGTTTTCCTGAGATGAATATTACTGGTTATAGTAACAAGGAAGAAATAATTTATGCGGCAGAACCAGTACCAGGACCGGCAACAAAAGAGCTATTAAAACTGGCTGAATCCGAAAATATTGTGATTCTGGCCGGAATGGCTGAAAAGGATATCAAGGACAGGATATTTGCAAGCCATCTGGTCATAAAACCTTATGAAGCCATAGGTGTTTACCGGAAACTTCATATTTCTCCGCCTGAACAAACCGTTTTCACACCAGGAAACAAAATTCCTCTGTTTGAGTCGCATGGAGTTAAATTTGGCATACAGCTTTGCTATGACGCCCACTTTCCGGAACTTTCCACCTATATGGCAATAAACGGCGCTGATATTATTTTCATTCCGCATGCATCTCCGCGAGGGACACCTGATGAAAAATTCAGATCCTGGATGCGGCATCTTCCTGCCAGAGCATATGATAATGGTCTTTTCGTTATTGCCTGCAACCAGAGCGGTGACAATGAAAAAGGACTTGGCTTTCCGGGTATCGCCATGATAATCGGACCGTCAGGTAAGATTCTTGCAAAAGACTTAAGCGGAAAAGAAGGAATACTGGTTTATGATCTTAAGGTAGATGAGATTAACAGGGTAAGAAATCACAGAATGAGATTTTTCCTCCCCAACAGAAGGCCTGAACTGTATTCGTAACTACTCAGGTTGTCTGGTTCACGGTTCACGGTTCACGGTTGGTTGCCTTGATCTCTTCATAAGCCCGTAGTCCTTCGCAAATTCCGGCTTCTTTGTCAGACGGTACACTTTTCGAGCCAATTCACGTGCCAGTTGCCATGCCTCAATATCTTCAAACCGTTCAATCTTCATCGCTCTCTAACCTTGAACCGTGAACCCTTGAACCGTGAACCTGAGTAGTTACATATTTACCATCTTTCTTCTTAACCTTTAAACCAAACATTCTAATGGTTGCAACAATGGGGCGTCCAAAAAGAAAGTCCAGATTCTCAGGATCCATTTTTCCTTTTTTAACAACAAGTTCGCGTATGGAATCATCATAAATAAGAATATCATATATCCCCTCTATTGCCTCATTCTTTTTTTCTCCATCCAGTTCCTTCACAAAGTGCTTGATTTTATCATAAGAGCAACGTGATTGATGATCTTCAATCAGGTCCCACAGACCTTCAATTATAGATACAAGATCTTTTCGAGCAAGTCGATTTTTAAAATAAATCTGTTCTATCTCCCGTGTGTCCCAGCATTTAAGGACCCTGCATTCAACAGGTCTTTTATCATAAATCTTACACGAATTGTCGTTTCCATCAAAAAAAATACATTCCCATGAATCACTCTGCCCTTTTATCTTTATTAAGTCTGAAGTTACCGGGATAAGACATTCTTTAATATTATCATATGCCAGCTCGCCCTCTCTTATGGTATAAAGATCTTTTATTAGAATAATTCCTTTCTCTATAAGCATTTTATCTTCAATGTGAAAACAAGGCCCACCTTTCTTGCAGCAGGTTCCACAGCGCTTGCATTCCAGAGGTTCAATGTCCTTTTTAAAGTTAGACAAAGCATTATGGCTTTGATGTTTTTTGTTTTTAAATTTATCCATGAATTAACTCTATAGACTTTCAGATAAAAAGCCATTTGTGAAAGCAAATGGCCTTTTATCTTTATGCTATAATTTTAAAACAATCTATTTGTCGTCTTCTTTTTTGTCCTCATCGCAAATGGATTTGGGATCTGCCTTCAGCCTATAGGATTCATAGCGTTCATTGAATTCGTTTTCCAGCCGTGTGTGCAGTTTTTTAGCCTCGTCAGGGAAGGATTGCTGCAGCGAAGCATAGCGTACCTCTCCAGCCAGAAATTCCTTAAAACTTCCATCGGGCTGCCTTGAATCAAGGATAAAAGGATTCTCTCCCGCAGCCTTAAGCAGAGGATTATAGCGATAAAGCGGCCAGTAGCCGGATTGAACAGCAAGTTTCTCTTCTTCCTGACTTTTTCCCATACCCTTTTTGATGCCATGGTTAATACAAGGAGAATAAGCCAGTATCAGAGACGGTCCGTTATAACTTTCCGCCTCTGTAAAAGCTTTGATAAGCTGCTGTTTGTTTGCACCCATAGCTACGCTGGCAACATAGACATATCCATAAGTCATAAGCATTGCTCCCAGATCCTTTTTAGCTGTTTTCTTGCCTGAAGCTGCAAATTTTGCAACAGACCCGGTTGGGGTAGCCTTTGAGGATTGACCGCCTGTATTTGAATATACTTCAGTGTCATAAACCATTACATTAATATCCTCGCCTGTTGCAAGGACATGATCAATACCGCCGTAGGCGATGTCATAGGCAGCACCATCCCCCAAAAAGATCCAGTATGACTTCTTTGTAAACAGCTTGGCCATGTCTAATATTTCACTTAATAAAGGATTATCTTTATATTCCGGCAAGAGCGCCTTAAGCTGGTCACCGTACTCTCTGGATCCAACAGGATCCTGCATATTATCCAGCCAGCCCTGCATAGCATCTTTTAATTTTTTGGGGATTTTTGTCTGAAGCGCCTCTTGCACCAAATCGACCAATTTTCTTCGCTGTTGTAGTGCGCCAAGAAACATACCGTATGTAAATTCTGCGGGATCCTCAAACAAAGAATTGCCCCACGTAGGACCAAAGCCATCCTTATTTACACAGTAAGGTATAGCAGGCGCTGAACCGCCCCATATCGAGGTACATCCTGTGGCATTTCCTATAATCATCCTTTCGCCAAATAGCTGGGTAATAAGTTTGGCATAGGGAGTTTCACCGCATCCTGCACAGGCACCTGAGAACTCAAGCAAAGGCTGACAGAATTGACTTCCCTTAATTGAATCTCTCTTAATCAGATTGTCCCGTACAGGCACTTTAACTGCAAATTTATGGTTTGGAACCTGAACTTCTGTCTGAGTATCAATTGGCTTCATGACAAGAGCCTTTTTCTTGGCCGGGCAGATATCCGCACAGTTGCCACAACCCATACAATCCAGAGTATTTGCCTGTATACGAAAATTATAACCTTTAAGTTCTTTACCCACGGTTTTTATGGTTTCAAAACCCTTAGGTGCCTTTGCCAGTTCGTTATCTGTAAGGAGTACAGGACGTATGGCTGCATGTGGACAAACCATAGAACACTGGTTGCACTGTACACAATTATCCTTTATCCATTCCGGCACATTAATTGCCACGCCACGTTTTTCATATTGTGTTGTTGCCACAGGAAAAATTCCATCAGGCGAAAATGCACTTACCGGCAGTTTATCGCCCTGCTGTGCCACCATAGGACGTAATATATTTTTGACAAAGTCAGGTTCGTCTTTAGAAAGTACTTTGGTGTCAACAGCATCTGCCCAGGCTTTAGGATATTTGATTTCAATCAAATTATCGAGTGTCTTATCCACTGCTTCAAAATTCATGTTGACAATCTTATCACCCTTTTTGCTAAACATCTTTTTTATCTGATCTTTAAGATATAAAATAGCATCGTCAACCGGAATTACATTGGCAAGCTTGAAAAATGCAGTCTGCATGATCATGTTAATCCTGCCCCCAAGACCCACTGCAGAAGCAATTTTTTCAGCATCAATATTGTAGAATTTGAGTTTCTTCCTTGCAATAAAGCGACGCATACCGGCTGGAAGATTTTTCTCCATATCTTTTACCGACCAGTTCGAGTTGAGCACAAAAGTTCCACCGTCTTTGATGCCCTCAAGGACATCGTAGATTTCCACATATTTTGATTTGTGACATGCTATATAATCTGCTGAATCTATCAGGTATGTGGACTTAATTGGCGTTTTGCCGAAACGAAGGTGAGAAATTGTAATGCCGCCGGATTTTTTGGAATCATAGGCAAAATAAGCCTGAGCAAACATATCCGTGTTATCACCAATAATTTTGATTGCGCTCTTGTTTGCGCCTACGGTTCCGTCAGCTCCCAACCCCCAGAATTTGCATTGCACAGTTCCTTCCGGAGCCACATCAAATCCCTCTTCTACTTCCAGGGAAGTGTTTGTTACATCATCAACAATACCAACTGTAAAGTGATTCTTAGGACCGGCTGAATTCATGTTATCAAACACAGCCTTGACCATACTGGGGTTAAACTCTTTGGATCCAAGCCCATACCGGCCGCTAATGATAACAGGCATCTCGCCGCGCTCCATAAAGGCCGTACAGACATCTAAATAAAGAGGATCCCCAATCGCACCTGACTCTTTTGTTCGATCAAGAACAGTAATGCGATCAGCGGTTGCAGGTATGGCTGCGAAAAAATGTTCTTTTGAAAAAGGACGGTATAAACGTACTTTAACCAGCCCTACTCTCTCCCCCCTGGCCACCAGATAATCAACTACCTCCTCTATGGTTTCACAGGATGAACCCATAGAGATTATTATCCTTTCAGCATTTGGATCACCAACATAATCAAAAAGTTTGTACTTGCGACCGGTTAAGTCGCCAACCTTTTTCATGTATTTATCAACTATAGCCGGGACTCTTAAATAATAAGCGTTGGCTGCCTCCTTGTTCTGAAAGTATATATCCGGATTCTGTGCGGTGCCTCTTAGTTCAGGCCTTTCCGGGTTAGCACCTCTGGCGCGGAATGCCTTTACAGCATCCCAGTTTACCAGTTTTGCCATATCATCATAATCGATCATTTCGATCTTCTGTATTTCATGGGAAGTACGAAAACCGTCAAAAAAATGTATAAAAGGAAGGCTTGCCTCGATGGCCGAAAGATGTGTAACTAACGCAAGATCCATTACTTCCTGCACCGAAGCAGAAGCAAGTTGAGAAAAACCTGTCTGACGTACAGCCATAACATCCTGATGGTCCCCAAAAATTGAAAGAGCATGCCCTGCAATTGCACGTGCAGTAACTTGAAAAACAGCAGGCAGAAGCTCTCCTGCCATCTTGTACATATTGGGAATCATCAAAAGAAGTCCCTGTGAGGCTGTAAAAGTTGAGGTATAGGCTCCTGAGGCTAAAGAGCCGTGCACAGTTCCTGCTGCTCCGGCTTCTGATTGAAGTTGACGGATCATTAAATTTTGTCCAAATATGTTTTTTAGGCCTTTGGCTGACCATTCGTCCGCAATTTCTCCTATGGGGGAAGAAGGAGTAATGGGATAAATAGCAGCGGCATCGCTCATTGCGTATGCCACATGTGCCGCGGCTGTATTTCCATCGACTGTTTTCATTTGCTTCGCCATAAAACCACTCCTTTGTTAAACGTAAAAATGATGAGAACCAAAAAAATTCTGGCAGCTTACGCGCAGCCAGTTAATGCTGTATAAAACTGAGTTTGTAAATTTCTGATAATTATAAATTATTTCAAGTTGTATGTAAAGAAAAAAGTTGCCTTGAAAAAATGAATGTCATTTAAATAATAAATTGCCCATAAAAATCATTGCCCTTATCATCTATTATTATGAATGCAGGAAAATCCTTGACAGTAATCAAAAAGACAGCCTCCATGCCAAGCTCAGGATGCTGAATGGTTTCAATGTGTTTAATACACTCTTTGCCCAGCCTGGCTGCAGTTCCGCCTATACAGCCGAGGTAAAATCCCCCGTGTTTTTTACATGATTCTGTCACGATTCCGGAACGGTTTCCTTTTGCCAGCATAACTAAAGACCCACCATGCTCCTGAAAAAGCGGCACATATGGATCCATACGTCCTGATGTAGTAGGCCCGAAGGAACCTGAAGGACAGCCTTCCGGGGTCTTTGCCGGGCCCGCATAATAAATAATATGTTTCTTGAAATATTCAGGAAAGCCCTGACCTCTTTCAATTCGCTCCTTTATTTTTGCATGGGCTATGTCCCTTGCAACAACAAGTTTACCGGTAAGCAAGAGGCGTGTTGAAACAGGATATCTGTTTAAAATGCTAAGTATCTCATCCATTGGTTTATTCAAATCAATATTAACCGCATTAGTATCTTTCCGACCAGGTTTCGGCAGATATCTTTCCGGATCAGTCTCAAGCTTTTCTAAAAAAATTCCACCTTTTGTAATTTTCGCCTTAATGTTTCTGTCAGCACTGCAGCTAACGCCGAGACCAATCGGGCAGGATGCTCCGTGACGCGGAAGGCGTATCACCCTTATGTCATGGCAGAAATATTTGCCTCCGAATTGCGCTCCTATTCCAAGGCTGCGAGATATCCCAAGCAACTCAGCCTCAAGTTCCTGATCTCTGAATGCCTGTCCGAGCTCGTTTCCTGCGCAAGGAAGAGTGTCAAGATGTCCTGCCGAAGCCAGCTTTACTGTCTTTAAAT
>Ga0180732_1001429_pt1 | contig 14835 bp, 19 predicted proteins | sample KR11_01MetaG_FD_148674 | JGI IMG/M metagenome (GOLD analysis project Ga0180732, IMG submission 148674) | Groundwater microbial communities from the Olkiluoto Island deep subsurface site, Finland - KR11_0.1 MetaG | ecosystem: Environmental > Aquatic > Deep subsurface > Groundwater | place...
TCATAGCTATGATCTCGACAACAAGGAATAACCTCCCCATTCGTTAGAACAACCAAAAAAGTAAAAGGGGACTTACAAATAAGTTTTTCTGGCGGATCCCAATACTTTTTAGTAGGAATACCTTCTTCATCTGTTACAATAGTAACCCAAGTGTGAATTTCCCTTATAAGAGTCCAATAATAAATAAAATCCCCATATTCATGTTTGTTTTCCTCCATAAGAACCATATTTACTCCAATATAAAGATCTGGTCTATTTTCAGAAGCTTCTTTAATGAAATAGTGAATGTTTCCAAGCAGTTTTTGGTGATTAACTCCTACCCTTATTTTTTCATTCGTTTCAGCAGTATATCCATCCACTGAAAAAGATACTTGTTGCAATCCTGAAAGGCCTAAGAGAAAGTTGGTCATTTCTTTATCCATCAGCATTCCATTTGTTGTGATATTGAAAGTAGCCCCTTTCTTCTGAACATATTCGTAAGCCTCTTTAATTCGGGGATACATAAGAGGCTCCCCCTGAAACTGCAAGCTAATATGCTTAGTTTCCCCTGGCATTTTCATAAACTGATCAACAATATCCTTAAAAAAATCAAAATCCATATTCTTAGGATGATGATCTGCTTGCTTTTTATACCACGGCCCATGGTGAATGCACTTGAGACAGGACAAATTGCAAGTATTAGTTAATTCTATAGATAAACGAGTAAGTTCTGATTTCATCTTATTTCCAAATATTCTCTTTTTTCATTATATCACTAAATCTAGAATACCACCCATACTTCTCGTGAACGAACCTCTCTCCATTAAAGCCATTTCTCTCTCTAACTTCTTCATGTGATAAAAAGTATTTAATAACTCTAGCTACTTCATCTGAATTACTCACAAAGACTGGATTTAAACTTTCCCAAAATAAAGATTCTAAACTCTTCTTATAAAAAGTCAGCGTGGGAACTCCACATCCCACAGATTGAAATAATTTATGGGAATACATTTCTTCCACATGCCATAGACTTTCTATATTAACTATAATCTTATACCTAGCCATTTCATAGGAAGTTTCGTCCTGATAAAACTTTGGGTGAATCTCTAAATAAGGTAGATATTTTTTATCCACATACTTCCAGGAAAGTTCAGAGGCCTCGTAAACATGTAATTTCTCCCCTAAGGCTATAATTCCCTCAAGGAACATTTCGATATTTTCAATTCTTTCAGTATATCCTCTAAACAGACCAAAGGCCCCTATATTTCTATCCTTTCTAATTTCAGGATAACTTCTTTCAAATGAGGAAACTCCATAAGGATAAAAATAAATATTTTGAGAAAGACTTTGGAGTAATCTAGCATCATAATTGTGAGCATAAAGGACAGCATCAGATTTATAATTATCTAAATCTTTCAAGGTATCTGAACCTGTAGTTTCCATTTTTAAAATAACATAGGGTATTCCTAGTCTTTTAGCTATTTCAGAAGCCTCATAATGCATAAGGGGGTCACTTTTATAAAATCTATGGATTATAACATCTGGTGCATACTTCTTTAAAAATTCTTCTAATTCTCCGGGAGCTATTAATTTTACAAAAGGGTAAGTCTTATAAGTTGAATGAACAGTCCCATTCCAGTACCCTATTCCGAAGGGATTCTCTTCAATTAAAAATAACATCTCAACATCATTTTCTAGGAAATCAATTCTTAAGCTATACTCTGCCTGATAGAGACCACCTAAATAGATTATTTTTTTCATACTTTCACCGTCCTCAAAATACAATAAACTTCATTATCACTATACCCTAAAGTCTCAATATTCCAAGGTTTAAATCCATAAACTTCCCTAAGAGGATGATCTACTAAGAAGTATTTAAAAGTATCTTCAACAAAAAATCGAAGATGAGTTGGATCTACAACTGAATCAGTATGAGGGAATCTTGGGACTAAAATCTCCATAGACCCTTGATCTATAAGAACCCTCCAACATTCATTCATAAGACGTTTTAAATCAGATATATGCTCAAGTAAATGGCTAGCAAAAATGGCCTCAACTGAACTATCCTTAAAGGGTAAATTAATTTCAAACTGACACCTTACATCTGCTCTTTCAAATCTATCCACATTAAGATACCCCACTCGAGGAAATCTTCCGCCTCCTAGATCTAACTTTAACATATCGTTACCTTATTCTAGTTCAATTGCTCTATCCATATTCTCGTATAAAAACTTAGTTAAGCATCTAAGAAAGCCTTGACTTACAGTTTTCCGGCACATAATACCCATTTTTGAAAGAATAAAATGTTCACCTTTAAATATTTTCTCAATAATTTCTGGATCATAACTTCTATGATGTTTCTGGGTTTGTCTAGGTTTCTTAGCCATTTTTATCCCTTTCTAAGCTCCCAAAATATGCCCTTCATTTTCTTAATTCCTACCGGTATGCTATACTCTGAAAACTCTAAAATAAAGCATTTAAAAGGAATTGCTAACATCTTAACTATAGGATGTCCAGTAAAGAGGAAATCTTCATTCTTTTCTTTATTAACCCAATCCTTAATAGGGCCCTTAATCTCTCTTATAAGATTAGGGTGCTCATTCTCAAGAGACCTTACAGTCCCGGGCCCCATAGAAAATTCTACAAGAAAGGTCTCTTTAATCTTATCTATCAGAATGTTACCCTTTCGCTCACAAAATTTAGGGTCGACAGCTTCGTATACTAAAAGATCATACCCTTTTCTTAATGAGTTAAATAAATCAGAAACTATCAAGCTAATATCAATATTTGGAAAATGAGGGCCTAACTCTGGTCGTTTCTTTGAATCAGACACTTGACTTCTAATTGAGTATCTTCCCCCCTTACTTTCATTTTCAAAAATAATTAATTCTTTAAGAGTTTTTATTTCTTTTATAAATTTAGGAACATTGAATCCCCTTACTCTTAGATACTCAATTCTAACCATTTTTGGAAGATTAAAAAAATCATTTTCATTCATAAAAAGCTCCTCTAGTATTTCTATTTTTCTTTAAAGCTCTCATTTTAAGAAATAACTTATCTCTTAGTTTCCATACTTTTAAGGGAACTTTATTATATCTTGAATAATTTTTATGGAGTGTCTTCATATATTCTAAAGCTACAATAGCCTCTTCTTTTTTTAATTCAAACTGAGAAGACACTTTAATTAAAAAATTTAAGGCATTAAGTTCAGTCAATACCCATCTATAATAAAATTGTTTCCTATTTTTATATTTCACAATATAATAAGAATTTGCTCCAAAATAGTCCTTTAAAATTTTAGGGGCTCTAGGATCAGCATTCGTTAAAGAAGTTCTAAGTAAATACTGATAGTCTCTCCCACCATTAGTTCTTCTTTTCTGAATTGAGATACAACCCTCCCCATCAAAAAGGCCTGCAATATATCCAATCCGGCTCTTAGTTAATTTTAGTAATTTGTTTTTATTCTCCAAGAGTTCACCTTATGCTTCTTAAAATATATCTCAAATAACTCTTGAGAACCAATTCCCACGTTAATACATAGTTCTATTAAAAAATGCACAACGTCTCCTAACTCTTCATGCAGGTGATCAACGTCTGTTAACACTTCAGTCATTTTCCAAGGCTTCGACTTTAAACACTCACTTGATTCTACAAGCTCCGTTACAACCCTATAATAAAGATCTTTTAAATAATTTTGTGTTTTGCAGTCATTAATGTTTAAGGGTAATTCAGGAACAAAAAATCCCTTTTCCATTTCAATTTTATCGTACTTTTCCTTTAATTTTTTCTGCATCTCAAAAATTAAATCCAACTTATCTTTACCCTTAATATCCAGAACTTCTTTTATATCAACTATATTCATCCCTTAATCCTCCTCTCCAATTTAATAAGATCTTTCAGGATAATTTTATCTCTTCCTGCCTTAATCTCACTTGCTTCAAACCTCATCATAAAATTTCTAGCCTCTGCTTGAACAGACCGAATCTGAAGGTCAAAATCTTCAATTTGTTCTAAAAGGCTTTTTATAGTTTTTCCGGCCTTAGATACTAAACCATAATCAAAGTCATCCTTTGATAATTTAACAGTATTAGTATAAGAAAATTTAAGGTATTTGTAAACATCTTTTTTACACCTAATTTTGTAAAGGCACCAATAACAATTTTTACTCCCCTGAGCATATTCAGGGTGAATAATCTTTTTATTTTTAATAAACCCTAAAATGTGTTCAATTCTTTTACCAATCCAAGATCCAATTTTTTCATCTAAAGTGACTTCAAACTCCTTAAAATCTTTTTTTGTTTTAGAATTTCCAATAACATAAAGTAGCCTATCAGTCCCAGTCACAATCATCTCACCCTGAGTTTGAAGAAAATACTCCCTAGAAAGATCCTCCCGCTTATTAATAACATTAAACCTGAAAGGATTAAGAGACTTTATTTCAAGGGGAATCCAATCACCCTTTTTCTTAACTAACCCATCGGGAGTCCCCGATAAGATACAACTTAGATCGACAACTCTTCTATGAAAAGTTAAATGATCGCCTCCTGCGTATTTTAACTTATACTTCTTTTTTAAAAAAGAGACTATCCGGGACTCATCTTCCAGTCTCTCTTTCCACATCAATTTAGTTTTTTCGGGGACTTCTTCCTGTCTAAATCCCATTACGGAGTACTGAACACTTCTCTGACATCGCCCTAGATTACTAACTCTAAAAGTAGGAAATTGCCCTCGATCAAAATGACCCGTTTTTACTTCACCTAGTTTCATATAATCCCTCTTTTTATTATGGAGTTACAATTCTTTTTCTCTCAAAAGTTTGAAACATTAAGTTCATGATAGTTTGAAAAAGAAAAGAACAAACTTGCTCAGGAGGAAAAGCGGGGGCCCACATCTCAACATTTCCTAACTGATCTAACTTCAAACTAAAAATGATCTCTCCTTTAAGATTGCTCTTTAAAAAAGCACCCTGAATTATTTTCTTGTCTTCTTCTTCTTTGCTCATTTTAACATTACTCCTTTCTTTTGTATTCTGGATCCTTAATAGTTTTCTTCTCTTGGCGTTCTTTCCCATCAATAATTACTCACAAATTGCCAATGCATAGGATCTAGTCGTTTAAACCCTCGTCCATGAACGAATCCGTGGTCCTCAAAAATTTTAGCTACAAAAGGATGTGCATCCCCATAAGTCCCAAGTTGATTTATCTCAGGGTTTAAATCTATAGAAACTCCCCAGGCATGAGTTGAAACCTTCTTTGACCCTACCTGAACTCTAAAAGAATAACACCCCCCAAAATACTGACAATAACCCTCCAATTTTTCATGAAGGATTATTTTAAACACGAGATCGAATGTTCCAGACAATAACTTATGACACCTACAGGGTTTAAATCTATAGAAACTCCCCAGGCATGAGTTGAAACCTTCTTTGACCCTACCTGAACTCTAAAAGAATAACACCCCCCAAAATGCTGACAATAACCCTCCAATTTTTCATGAAGGATTATTTTAAACACGAGATCGAATGTTCCAGACAATAACTTATGACACCTAAATCTAAGAATTGTTTTAGATTTATCCCAAGCAAGAATCATAGGAAATGGGAGGTAACAAAACCCTAGAATTTTATCTTCCCATTCTCTAGACTTTAAAGTTCCATCTTCATTAATATATTCATAGATATTCCCAAATACTTCTATAAGTTCTTTTTTTCCTCTTGGAGTTTCCATTTACTCTCCTTTAATTAGGTTGGGCGGGCTCATACTCTGTTCCATTTATGGAGGAAATCTGGAGTGTCACTTAGTCAACCTCCCTTGCTCTCCATAGGTGTATCACCTTCCACAGTTTAGCTTTCATTCCCCAACCTACTCTTTTTTAATTCAAGAATAAAGACCAGTGGGCAGGATTTTGAATAGAAAAGTTCACCTGCTGACCATACGAACGTATAACTATTTTCCATTCTGATTACGCCATAGCTTTCGCCACCACTGGCCTTTTTATCCTACTTATTAATCATCATCATCGTCTTCCTTTCCTCCTTTTCCTCCCTTTTCATCTTTCTCATCATCATCTTCCTCGTTATCTTCCTCTTCTTCTTCCTTATCCTTTTTTCCTGATTTTAATGCTTTCTTTAGATCTTCTACTCTTCTACTTAGGAAGTCAGAGGATACTTTCTTAACCACTTCTTCTTCAAGATTATGAACTTCATCTTCCCAATCCTCATGATCCAGAATGGTAGATTTGGCTCGAACTCGGAGCTCATAGGAAGTACTACGGAAACCGGTCCCTTCTCGAGTAATAACTAAATCCTTTCCTTCTTCAATGTCAGTAATATCTCCATAGTCCTCGTCCTCAAGAAATCCCTTGAGCTGTCTCATCATTTTCGATGTCATCCCAAACATCTTTATACCTTCTTGAGTTCGATTTCTATCCAAAGCATTCACATAATACTTTGTAACTTGCCGAATCCGCTGAGCCAGTTTCTGTTTTCCTTCAGAAGAGCTTTGGGATAGCTCCTCCTGGTAATCACAAACTGGACAAGAAGCTTTCCCGAACATCTTTAGACAAGGGTAGGCAGTGTCTTTCTCTGTTCCTACTCCTTTAATTCCGTAATGCAGTATGGCTTTAAAGAAAAATACCTCCTTCCAGGGAACTATTCTTACAGTGTTTTTTCCTTCCTTTAGCTGGATAAAGTCCCCTCTTCCAACTTCAGAGAGACCCTCCAAGCTTTTTTCTAAATTTGTCTTTGGACGTTTTACCTTCTCAGCTTCTTTTTTCTCTTTCTTTTTCTCTTTGTTCTTCATTTTAGTTCCTCCTTTTTATTCAAGCAAATATAGGGTTTCTCTTCTTCTACTACCATATATCTCTTAATTTTAGCCCTAAACAAAAGTTTTTCGGATCTATACTTATCCACCTCCTTTTCAAAATGAGTCCTAAATTTTACGCAAAATTCATGACTAGAAATCCTACCTTCTTCCCAATTAAAAAATTCATCCAAAATATTCATTTTTAACCCTCTTCATATTTCTTTGACATCAAGCCATGTAGGCCCTACTTGAATCTTTTGGGTTAAAGGAACTCTTAATTTAACTCCATATTCCTCAAGACCAGGATTCTCCATATAATGTTTAATAATCTCTATCACCTCCTTTTGTTCTCCTGGATAACCATCCATCTCAATAGCATCGTGCACATTTGCAAAAATTTTTGACTTTAATTCTCTAACAAGAAATTCCTTCCAAATCTTATACATAGCTATCTTAACTATATCCACTGCCCCCCCTTGAATTGGAAAGTTAACACCTTGTCGAATTAAAGCTCTCCCTATTCTGGTTTCTTGGGTAGCTCCAGGAAGGCGTCTTTTTCTTCCAAACAGGTTGGAAATTTCTTGTTTAGTTATTATTTCTGATTCGATTTCATCTATCCTTTCTTCCTGTCGTGGAAATGCCCGAAAGAAAAATCTGATATATCTCTCAGCTTCATCAAAAGAGCACCCAATTTTTTCTGATAACCCTCTAGCAGAGATTCTATACCTTATTCCAAAAACTACCTGTTTTATGGCCTTTCTTTCATCCCTAGTAATTTTATTAAGAGGTTTTTTAAGAACTTCTGAAGCAACGAGTAAGTGAATATCTTTTCCTGATTCAAGCATCCCAATTAAAACTTCATCATTGGCATCATGAGCCGCTATTCGGACCTCAATTTGATTATAATCGGCCGAAATAATAAACCCTTTCGGATGAGTTGGAATAAAAAGTCTTCTAGGATTAATCTCCCTTGGAAGATCTTCCCTATCCCTGGGGGTTTGTTGAAGAGCTGGATTTTTACAATTATGTACTACTCCACCTGGAGTTATAAAATTGTGTGTTTCCTTAACATCAATACAATAAACACTTCTATCTCTTATTTTTGAACTATTTACTACCACTTCATCATAAAAGACCTCAGAGTCTAAACTTCTGCTATAAATTTTAGTATTTTTGTTTCTAGATCTAAATTCGGGTAATAATTTATACTTCATACAAGAAGGAAAAAATCTACTAATATTTTTATGAAGTTCTTTAGTTTCTATTGTTGAAAATCTTATAAAATATCCCCCATAACCTTTTTTAGACCTACAACCAATCCCTAATTTCTCCTCTATCAAAACACAAAGTCTTTCAACTTCTTCTTTACTAAAAGACAGTGTATAAATACAAGAAAAAGGGGATTTCCTTTTAGGAAACTTTGTAGTACCGTCATCCATAAATAAAACTGCTAAAGAAAAATAAGTAAGAGCTTTCTCTACCTGAGGAAAAAATATCTCCTTCTTTCCTTTGGGATACCAGACTTCTCTAAGGTATTTAAAATATGGAAGGCTCTTACTATTAAATCTATAAAACTTATGTCCTTTAGAAGAAATATGCTCAGAAGTAGAAGATTCATAGTCCAATAATATACTCTTTTTTAAAAAAAGATATTTTTTATGTAAACTCTTATGAGAAATACAAAATCTACCCTCTTTCTTTATACTTCCATCCCCTAATAAATTTCCTACAATTAATTGATCTAATAAACTTCCCTTTATAGGCTTGATAGTTCCTGTAGCAAGAACATCCCCCGAATTTAGTTTTGAACCCTTAATCCAACCTTTTCTTGAAAGAAAAAGATGGTCATTAGTAACAGTAACTCCTCTTCCTTTTATTCTTTTAAAAAAGACTTTAATTGATTTTCTATTATTTAATTTGTTTTTATACCACCCTACCACTTTTCTAGCCACAATTTTTGAATCTTTATAAGAAAGAACTTTTCCAGAAAACTTATTTTTAACTATATCTTTTATTCTAAGAGAGATTCCATTTTCTAAACGAACTCTTGAAGATCCTTTTAAACATGATAACCTTCCCGAAACTGTTCCTTCTTCATCTCCACTATCCGAGAAGGACTTTGTTTGATTAAAAACTGGGTGCACTATATTCTGAAGATCCAAAAACTCTCTAAGATTAGTAAGAAACTTCGTCTGTATCCCAAACAACTTTTTCCACTCTAAAATACTATCTATTACTTCTTTCTTTTTTCCCTCTAATTTTTTAGATAGATCTTGTAGGATGTTTTTATCCCAAGACTGTCCACCAGCTTCAGTTTCCTTATTACTTTTAATCCCTCTTGAATTAAAAAACTTGGTCAATTGTAAATTTGAATTAGGCTTATCAATAGGGATTTTTATTTTCAACTTTTCAAGACTTTTAGTTAGCTCTGAATCAAGCTCATTTAGTTCATCCACGTTGACCTTTACTCCATGAAGTTCGGCAGATACAAGAACTTTCATTAGGTTCATATCTATCTTAAATGGAATTAATAATTTTTCGGCTTCTAATCTCTTTCTAAAAATGTTATACAGCCTTTTTGTAGCATCGGTATCTTTTAAATTTCTGACTCTAAGTCTATCAGGATCCAAAAAATCTAAATCATTATTTTTCCATTTACTCATACTGGTAAACATATCAGTCAAGTGTTCTAAGTCCTTGTCTAAATAATTTTCATCCAGAATATTAAAAGCAATCATAGTACAGAAGAACTCGTTTTCTATTAATGACTTCTCAGATAAGTATCCCCCATAAACTAATTGTTTGAGATCATATTTAAGGCTATGGCCTATTTTAAGAATACTGGGATTTTCTAAAAAGGAAGTAATATATTTTTTCATTCCTTCTGGGTCTTCTATAAAGTAGGAAACACCCGCTTTTGGGGAAAAAGATAAACAAGTCATAGGATTCTTATAAAAAACAACCCCTCCAGGAGTTTCAACATCAACCGCTAAACTTTTGGGGGGGTTCTCTATTAATTCTTTCGCTTTAGTTTTTGTTAAATCCTCATATTTAATTTCAATAGTAGATTTAGAACTATCTCCACCAAAGATTTGTAATAGATCCTTTCTAATTACTTCTTTCAGATAAGGTCTCCTTAAGGCAGCTGCTGGATGATAAGTAACATAAACTTTAGCTCCTTTATATTTATAAACCCTACTTCTCATATATTCTATGGAATAATCATCGTACTGAAAAAGCCCATAAATAGCACATTTGCCTAGAAGGATAATTCTTTTAGGTTTAACATATTCAATCTCTTTTAGAAGCCAGTATCTACAAGCATCCATTTGTTTTTTCTTGGGCGTTTTGTTTTCAGGAGGTCTGCAATGCACAATGTTACTGATGAATAAATTCTTTCTTGAAACGTTTATAGAATTAAGAATTTTATCAAGCAACTTCCCAGCCTTACCAGCAAACGGCTTACCAATATCATCTTCTCTCCAACCGGGACCTTCCCCAACCATCATTGTTTCACAAGGGTATGGACCTCTTCCAATCAAACAAATATATTGAGCATGATTGTAAAGATCACACCTTTTACAATCAGGGTCTCTTATAATATCCCAAAGGGTCTTTTTATTCATTAGGATTCACTTTCTGGAGAGTTTTAGCTACTTTAACTTCTTGTTCAAACATACTTCTAGCTAATTCTTCATTGAAGCTTTCGAGAGAAAAACAAGTCTTAAGAGCATCTATAACAATAGGATCTCTCTCCTTAACTTGAACTCCCCAAAATCCTTTAGAATTATCAAAGGAAAGCTCAACCACTCTAGCATTCACAGGATTCACCTCCTTTATTTAAAAATTCTTCCACAATAATATTATTTCTTTTAAGATTTTCAATCCCACTTAAATCCCTATATTTTTTAAGATAAACTACTTTCTTAATTCCTGAAGCTAATATAGCCTGGGAGCAACCCAAACAGGGAGAGACCGTTACATATAAAGTAGAACCTTCCGTTGAAATCCCATATCTTGCAGCAAATCCAATCACATTGATCTCTGAATGAGTTCCACGAACACAACCTTTCATGTTTTTATCCATTAAACAGCCTTTATCTAAACAATGGTCCGCCCCAGGAGATGAACCAACATAACCTAAGCTTATAATCCTTCCACCTTTTTCTAAAACAGAACCTACTTCAGCCCTGAGACATGTCCCTCTTTTTGCCCAAATTTTAGCCGTCTCCATTAAGCACCATGCACGGGAAGGTCTACCCCATTTCCTCTCTAAACTTTTCTGCAACTCTTTTTCCTGAACAATACTTAGGGGAGAAACCTTTTTTTGTTTTTTCAATAAGCTCTTTACCCCATTCGTATTCATTGCTTGGATCCTCCAAATTAAATTTCTTACAAATTCTCACGTAGTTCAAAAAATGAAAATATTTAATATAAATTCTAGTAAAAAAGAATTTAACTTCCACATTAGTCATATCTAAAAACAGGACATTCCGAAAAATACCATCAAGAAACACTAAATCCGCTAAGAACTTCGTTACAGCTTCACTAGTTCTATAGAACACATGAACTCTTCTTAATTTTCCTGAAGTAAAAATAAACGTCGCAGATAGTAAGCAAAAATCTGCGACTTTTGATGTATTTTTTTCTTGGTTCCCGAACCTAAAAAGAAGCACGAAATCTTTCTTTTTTTTGACAACTTCAAGACGCTTTCGGTTAAATTTTTCAATCTCAGAAGACAGGAGATAAGTTTTTATCAGTCTCTTTAATTTATTTCCCTCTCGTTTATAGCCTATATCAGGATAGTCTACTAAAAACTGTTCCCAAAAACAGCTTATCTGTACATCGTAATTAACAGGATTCATCCCACTTTTAAAAAGAGAGTCTGCTAGGCTCTTCCATAAAATTAAGGGAGAAGGGAAAGGCCCCATAGGTGTTGGTGTTTTCATTTTAATGATCAATCCACTTAATTACAGGACTTATTCCTTTGAAATTTTTATCAAATACAAACCAGGAATAGGAAATCATTCCCCTAGGTTTTTTATATTTAGGAGAATTAAATCTTACCCGTCTACAAAACACATACACAGTTTTTAATAAGTTTTTAGAATATATAGAAGAATATCTTTCAATTCCTTCTAACGAGTTAGTTCTCAATAAAAGAGCTACCTTCTTTTTTGAAATTTCAAGACAATGGCCCATAAAACTATTCAATATATTATAAGGGGGGTTTGTTATAATATTATCAACTTTCTCTGTAATTTTTAAGAAATCTTTTACTTCCCCATATCCATAATTCTTAATATCAGAAGATCTTATATCAAAACCTTTGGCCTTTAGTACTTTTGAAATGGATCCCGTTCCACAACACGGTTCTAAGATAAATCCATAAAATCTCTCAACTTCAAGTAACCTATCTACACAGTAACTAGGTGTTTCAAAAAAGTCCTCTTTAGAAAGGTTATATTTTCTTCCTACAAAATTAGGACTTCCCATTAAAAGATTCTCCTCTTATCAAAATCCTTCTTGAATGCATGCAATGAACCTATGAAATGCGTAAAGCTATGTAACTTATCTCCCAACTGGTCTGAAACATAAAGCCCCAGATTAACCCCTAACCATAAATCTATGGGAAAATGAACATAGTAGTCACAGGACCTCATTATATAGGACATAAATATATAATAAGTCCCTGAAATTTTTCGTCTCATAAAGTGATAATGAAGAGAACAAGGGATTCTTTCTTTTCCCCCCCAGTTGAGAAGATCATTATGAACATCATAAATAGTAATAATACATTGTCTAGAACCTGGACTATGTTTAAGTTCACTTATAACCTTATTTAACTGATAATACATCCTTTCAGAATAAGTATATGCTAGCTTACCTTTATGAATAAATTTCTCCCAATATTCTTTCCGATATAACCAGGACAGCCCAGGATTGTAAGGGAGACCTCCAACTCTTTCCTCAAGTTCTTTTTGACAATACCCTCGAATATTTTTAGCTTCCTCCTGAGAAAAGAAAAAACCAATAATCTCTTCAATATCTCCAAATTCCGTAAGAACATAACCATAATTAATGAGCTCCTTAGAATCATAATCAGGGTTGTCTTTTGTATTAACATCTTGAACGCTGAAAGATTGGTTGTTTATCCCAAATTCAAATAATTCCCGTTCAATTTCCTTCACGGCTTCCACAGCAGAGTGATACATTCTCATAGGAATCCCCTCTTATTAGTCTTCCTTCTCTTTTTTACTAACTGGAGCAAGCTCTTTTAAAAACATTGTATCAAAATCACATTCTACTCGCCTTAAGGGCTTCCCTGAAATATATCTGTTACATGCTGCTACGAAGATACGAGCAATCCCATCTTCTTTTTCTTCAGGAGTTTGGTTAATGGTTAAAAATAAAGATGAGGTTCCTGCCTTTCCTATCTTAGACTCTTCTAAGTCCTCAATAGAAGCAATCTGCTTTGACAAACTTTTTGCAGTAAGCTGAGACGCTGCCCAGATTGGAATTTTAAATTCCTTAGCGATGTTGCGTAACCCTTGGAAGATAGACAGCAACTCATGTCTTCTCTCCTTAAACTTTCGGGGAGTCGTCATCAAATCGGGATAGTCAACAATAACAACATCAACTTTATTACTTCTTACATAGTCCCTGATTTCTCCTAAAGAAAGTTGGGGCCTATCTTGAATAATAAGACTTCCCCCAAATAGTTTTATCTTTTTTATGGCTTTTAAAGAGTCCCCCAATTGTAAATCCCTAATGGGCTTTTTCAAAATCCTTGCATCGTAGCGCAATGCCACCCAATCCGCCGAAATCTCTAACGTAAAATGGACTACCTTCTTTCCTTGAATAAGACAGCTGTAACCAGTATTGATAAGGGCCCAGGTCTTTCCCTTCTTTGGACCTCCGCCCCATAGTCCAATCTCTCCAGGATAAAGAAAAATTCCCTTAAGTGGAGACTCCACTGAATTAGGGCTATCTTTAATAGCAGCCCTATTCGGATTTTTAAAATAGTCATATCCTTTATTCTCATCAAAAGAATCCCGAATCTTTCTAGTTGTTTCCATAGCCTCTTCAATCTGAGCAAGAGGCAAACCACCTCTCTTAGTTAAGAAAGGTGTAAATCTTTCAAGATAATTCTTCCAGAGGTGTTTCTCCAGAAATTCTCTACAAATACTTAAAAGGACTTCCTTACTATCAACTCGAGAGTTCCTAACTCTTTTCAGTAATTTTCTATACTCATTCTTTACTTTATCAGTTACTATAGGATCCGCAGCTATTGCTAAAAGAATATCTTTACACTTTATTTTCTCCTGAGTTGAGTTAGGGAGTACTTCCTTTAAAACTGAAAATATTGTTCTCCCCTCTTCAGAAAGCATACTCTCATCAAGATAGGGAGATATTTTTTCATAAAAGCTTTTCTCTCTCAGATAGTTTAGTATTGTTAGTTCCAGGTTTTCCATAGTTCACTCTTGCTAAAATTTTTTGAATTTCCCCTTTTTCTAAACTACCAAAATCCTTCTTCCTTAAAAAAATGGGACAAACTTCTCTGTCAGGAAATTCCTTAATAAAGGATATAAGAGCCCCAGGCATATCCGCATCCAATGCAATAAATATCTTCTTCTTAAAACTCTTTCTAATCATTAATTTCATTCTCTCATCTCTAACCTTATTTCCAAAAATTACTCCAGTAGGAACTACCTGGGAGGATTTAATAAGATCAAAGATACCCTCTACAACAACTCCTTCATCTACAGAACCCTCAAAACTCTTCGCAAGAATCTTCTGACCATTAGACCAATAGGGAGGTTCCATATCATCTGATACCGCTCTACCCTGAATAAATTGAAGTTTTCCTGAATCATCAAAGAATTGAAAGATTAGTCTTCCATAAAAGGGGCTATAACTATCAAGTATGAATCCTATCTGAAATCTTTCTATATGGTCTTTAGTAACTCCTCTATCAACAGCATATTGCATATAATAAGGAAAGAAATCTTCAGAGGATTCATTTAAAGAAACAAAACTATCCGGCAAACGG
>Ga0180732_1001430_pt1 | contig 14834 bp, 16 predicted proteins | sample KR11_01MetaG_FD_148674 | JGI IMG/M metagenome (GOLD analysis project Ga0180732, IMG submission 148674) | Groundwater microbial communities from the Olkiluoto Island deep subsurface site, Finland - KR11_0.1 MetaG | ecosystem: Environmental > Aquatic > Deep subsurface > Groundwater | place...
TAGATTTCATGGTCATGTAAAAAGCTGGAAAACTCCACTTTTGTCATTCCGGCGAAGGCCGGAAACCAGTAATTCCATTGGGTTCTGGATACCGGATCAAGTCCGGCATGACGGTTTGGGTGTTTCATAAAATTATTAAATGGCATATTAATTCCAAATGCGGTTACCCTGTCGGGGGGCAGGAAAAAATAGCTTATAAGTTGATAAGTTCGTAAGATAAAAGGTTCAAGGTGAAAGGTTCAAGCTTTGATGAATACAAAAAAAATGAATAAAACTGAAGCTAAAATACTGGATGAGACGGACAAAGCTATCTTAAATAGAGTGCAGTCTGATTTTCCTGTGACTTCCCGTCCTTATCTTGCTATTGCGGAAGAACTCGGGCTGTCTGAAGATGATGTAATTAAAAGGCTTAAAAAACTTAAAAGAAACAGCTATATCCGCCGTATAGGAGGTAATTTCGTACCCGAAAAGCTTGGCTTTGTCAGCACTCTATGTACTGCTTCTGTAGTTGAAAACAAGATAGAATCTTTTACAAAAGTGATCAACCGATATCCAGGTGTAACTCATAATTATCTGAGAGACGGAAGCTTTAATATCTGGTTTACATTTATTGCACCTTCCATGGAAGAAATTAATTCCAATTTAAAACAGATATCATTAGAAACTGGTGTTAAAGAGATTTTTAATTTTCCTGCAACAAAGGTTTTCAAGATTAAGGCTCATTTTAATCTGTGACATATGAAAGATATTCGCATAGCCGCAGTAATTTCTCATTCCAAAATATATGATATTGACCATAACCTTGTCTTCCTGGAAAAATGGCTGAAGCTGGCAAATGATGCTGGCGTGAGAATTGTGTGCTTTCCGGAACTAAATATCAGCGGGTATGTTATAGATAAAAGAATAGCAGAAACAGCAGAAGAAATACCTGGCAGGATATCAAAAAAACTATCGGAGTTTTCTTTAAAATATAATATTGTAATACTTGCCGGTATGATTGAAAAAGACAAGAATGACCGGATTTATTCAAGCCACATTGTAGCAAAGCCTGACGGGGATATAGGCATTTATCGGAAATTGCATATTGCTCCTGTTGAAAAAGAATTGTTTTCCGGTGGAGATAAAGTCCAGCTGTTTGAGGCGGAAGGTATAAAATTCGGAATTCAGCTTTGCTACGATGCTCACTTTCCCGAGCTTTCAACAAGGATGGCTCTAAAGGGTGCCGATATGCTATTCATTCCTCACGCTTCTCCTAGAAAGACTCCTGATGAAAAGCTAAAATCATGGCTACGGCATCTTACTGCAAGAGCTTTTGATAACGGTCTGTTTGTAGTGGCTTGTAATCAGTGCGGTAAAAACTCAGCCGGTCTTTTTTTTCCGGGAACGGGTGTAATAATAAATCCTTCCGGTAATGTTATTGAAAAATATACAAGTGAAAACGAAGGAATGATAGTATCCGATTTTAAGGCAAAAGATTTAGATATTGTACGTAATCATAGAATGAGTTATTTTTTGCCCAACAGAAGACCTGAATTATATTAAGACAGATAAAAGGGATAAAAATTGAGTATATATTCTAACTCTTGTATTCAGGGTAAGAAATGATATATTAATTGTAAACAAGAAAACATAAAACTGCAATGAAACCAGTTATAGATAACTCAACTGTATGCAAAAGATGCGGAACCTGCTGTAAAAAAGGAGGCCCATCTTTCCATATAGAGGACCTATCACTTATAGAAGAAGGCAATATACCGGCAAAAAACCTTTATACTATAAGAAGGGGAGAGCCGGTTTATGATAATAGAATCGATAAAATTATTTTTGCTCATTCCGATATCATAAAAATCAAGGGACAGGGGAATAGATGGGCATGCTTTTTTTATAAAGAAGCTGAAAATAAATGCGATATTTATCAATACAGGCCACTTGAATGCAGACTTCTTAATTGCCGGGATACAAGAGAAATAGAGCAGATTATTGCTAAAGGCCTTCTTGTAAGAGAAAATATTATTGGTAAAATTGAAGGGCTTTGGGATATGGTGAGAGAGCATGATCAGAGATGCTCATATAAAGAAATTACAGAACTTATTGATAGATCCGGAAAGCAAAAAAGCGAATATTTGTGGCAAAATTATTCAGAACTTATTGAGTATGACAATGCTATACGGGAAATCGTTGTAACAAAAGGAGGACTTGAATCCGAACTTCTTGATTTTCTGTTTGGAAGACCGGTTTCTTTGGTAATCAGTGTCATGAATGAACAATTTAAATATTATTCCCCATTAACTTTATATTAAGGAGATAAGATATGGAAAAAAAGAGATATGCTATTAAAACAGCCTGTCCTCAGTGCGGATGTACAAGTCTTACTGTTTTATCCCCCGAAGAAATAAAAAAGAAATATGGTGATGTGCCAAATGTTGAAATGGAATGTGGCGAATGTTCACTTAAATATTCATCCGAAATGAAAACAGCATGCCCCGAATGGGACAAAGAATGCAAGATGGGATCATAGAGTTTCGTTACGCAATGTTTTTTGTTTCTCTTGCCGCGACTTCGGGATCAATACGTCCGGTTATAATGGGGGAGAAAAGATATAAGAGCATATATATAAAAGTAACGTACCCGAAATAAGGTGTGAAAACCGATAAAAGCACGACAAGAGATATCTGCCCTACCCGTGGATGCCGGCTCATGAATCGGCCAAGATGAAGATATTTCACAGGGTAAAGATTCATCGCCAGGCTTGCTACAACCATAGTTGCAAAACAAAAAATTCCCCAAAAATAAACCAGTTGGGAGTTATCGGATATGCTCTGGCTAAATATAATTAAAGGTGCAGTTACAAGCAACGCGGCTGCCGGAGTCGGCATCCCTTTGAAAAATCCTGGAATAGGGTTTTTGTCCAAAGTAAAATAAACCAGCCTGCTTATACCTAGAATTAAATAAAAGAGTGCGGCAAAACCTATCGGAAACGGTGAAATAAAATTATTATGAGCATCTGAAAGAATTATATAAAATATCCATGCCGGAGCAATACAGAAACTGATTGCATCAGCGAAATCATCCAAAAAACTTCCCATGCTGATTTTTGGAGTGTCGGTAGAAAGAGGCTCTGTGAGACCCAGTTTGCGTGCAAGCGCTCCGTCAAGCTTATCGAATATAGTTGCGCCTATAAGAATAAGATATGCTTCTTTAATTCTCCCCTGATATGTGAAGAATACAGCAAGAAATCCCATAATAGCATTCATTATAGTAAGTGAATTAGGGAAAAAGGATAGTATTTTTCTCCTTAACAGATCATCATTGTCGCAAATATCATCCAGGCAGTATGTTCCGTATTTTCTGCAGTAACCCGCTATAGATCCAAGATTGATTACAAGAAAAACAATTTCAATAATAAAAAGAGTACGCAGGGAAAGATTTCCTATCCATGAAACCCAGGAATAAAGTATTCCTGAGCCATCCGGAACATAAAAGGCGTGGGCATATAAGAGCGCGCCAACCGGAGCGGCAACAATTGTTCTAAGTCTTGTAATTTCCCTTAATTCAGGTTCCTGCCCTTTCTGTATTGCAAAACTCCGGATAAAATGGGCAAAATTATCACGGATAAGTACTATTACACATAAAATAAGAATAAAAATGGCGTGAAGAAGCTCAGGCCTTGTGTGGCCTGGTGAAATGAATATAAGACGCCACATAACACCGACTGCAACAAGAGGGAAAATAATCGAATAAACAATTTTATCCATTATCCTTTCGGCAAGATTGGCAAGGGTTGGATTCGGGCTGAACCGTGCTGCAAACCATCCGTCAACAAGATCAAAGGACATTGAGATAAAAAGAAAAGAAACCCCCATACTATAAAGAACAGGACTGCGCATCCACATAACTGCAATGGCGCAAAGCATTCCCAACGAGACAAGCGGAAGCCGGCCATAAACAAGCATAGCTGTAACTTTATTAGGTATTTTGTGTTTATTTGTCATTATGTTTCCAATCTATCCGGTATCTTGGCCAGCATTATGATTTTATATGATTTTGGATATTAGATAAAATACTTCTATATGTCAAGGACAAGCCTGTAAAGCAGATAGCGTTTTCAACAAAAGAATCGGTTATGATAATTTTATGCCAGTCTAAAATAAATTGTGACTTTATATGAAGTCGAACGTAAATCATTTTAAAACGATAATTAGTATTATCGTCATTTTTTTCATATTCCGGAATTGAAAATCACGTAAACAAAAACAAGTCTAACCTTAACAACAAAGGAGGAGAATCATGTCCGTTTTGCGTAAATCATTAGTTTTAGTATTGGTTGTTCTTTTCTGCAGTGTAAGTATTGTTATTGCTGCCGATAGAACCCATGATCGTACCAAAGATCAGGATAAATTGAAAGATGGTTCGTGCCAGGAATTTACAGATAATAATACCGGGAAACTTTTTGCTGACGACCGTGACCGTGATCGTGACCAATTAAAGGATGGTTCATGTTTGGATTTCACAGATGGCAATACCGGGGAACTTTTTGCTGACGACCGTGACCGTGATCGTGACCAATTAAAGGATGGTTCATGTTTGGATTTCACAGATGGCAATACCGGGGAACTTTTTGCTGACGACCGCGACCGTGATCGTGACCAATTAAAAGATGGTTCATGTCTTGATTTCACAGATGGCAATATTGGAAATTTGTATGCTGCCGATAGAACCCGTGATCGTATCAGAAGCCAGGATCGTTTGAGGGATGGGTCATGTAAAGGGTAATTTCTATTTAATACAAGATTATAGAATGGTTTTTGATTTGTCAGGCGGGTTCATCGGGTATTAGTGAACCCGCCTTTTTTGTGTTTGTTTATAGTTTTATTATAATTCAGATTATAGTAACTATATATGTAAGTTAGGATTTTGAATAATTCTCTTCTTAACGCCCTCTCCCCCGGCCACTTCCGCCACTTCCGCCATTTCCACTACTTCCAATACCTCCACTACCAATGCTACCACTGCTGCCACTGTCGCTGCGTCCGCTGCCGAAACCTCCGGAACCGCTTTCACCGCTTCGTATTCCCATTGGTCTGTTGTTATTGTTTAGATCGTCACGATATACCTGGCTTGGATTAGGAAACATCTGACGGATATCCATTTTGCGATGAGCTTCCTGAACCGTTTGCTCGCCACTGATTATTTTAAGGGCTTCGGAAGTGATTTCAGGATTTGCAATTTTGTTTGCTTTGGCCGCTTTGATCATCATGGACAACTCAAGAGGAAAGCTGTGAAAATGGTTATGCTTAATTCCGGCAGATGCAATCTGATCAGCATCTTCGGGGTTAAGGCCGGCTTGTTTGGCAACAGCATAAAAGGTCATTGCTTCAAGTTTTTGTTTCTGGGAAGCTGACTCCCAAGATGTATACAGGCGTTTCATTTCAGTTTGAGTCAATCCGGCCGATAATAATTCACTCATCCTGGCAATTATCCGGTTTTGTTCAGCCGGTGTAGAATTTTGATGGTTACGAGATGCACCTTTAGTCAGTTTGTAGACAAAGCGCAATTGGTCTATTAACTGTACCAATGCTGCATTAATTCTTTCTGACTCAATATTTTTTGCCAGCCCCTCTTCAATTTTGTTGATCAGCACTGATGTCGGAAGGCCTTCCTGAGCGGCTGTGCGTATCTGTGTAATCCAATATACTTTGTTTTCATGCTGCAATTGATGGCGTTGTGCGGCAGCCAGTATACGGTTTACGCTATCGTCGTCAACACCTGCGGACTTTGCCAAGCGAACTTCGTTAGCAAGCAGGGTGCTGTCTTCGGCACATATATCCCTAGGCAAAATGAGCCAGAAGAGGATAAACAGTAACAGGCTATATTTAAATACGATTTTCATCTGAAGATCCGTTATCATATTCATTATCAATGGTTAAAATGGAGTTTCGGGTTCCAAAACCGTCATCCTGCTCCCACAAAGCGCGGGGGTCAGCAATAATTTTTGTATTATCAATAATAAAAGCATAAGCATGGCGTCCTGGCTGTAGCGCGACAGCAATCTGCCACGTGCCATCGGACAGATTACGATGCATGTGATAATGTTCCGGCTGCCAGTGATTGAATGAACCAATGACAGCAGCCTTTTTGGCTGATGGGTAATCCAGAATAAAGTTAACCAGTTTTGTGTTGGCATTTTTTGAGCTTGCTGCATATGGATAATCATTATCAGATATCCAAAATGTTTTAAATACAAACAGAAGTCCAACCAGCAACACGATGGTAACCGCTGCATGCAGGGGGCGAATGGCAATAACGGTAAATGGAGCTATAAGAAAACGCCAAAATCGCTGTCGGAAGCTAATTGGTTTAGGAATAATTTGCTGCATCACAGCCTGCATAAAGTCACCCGGCGGCTCCTCATCCGGCAAACTGGCGATCATGCCGGTAAGATAATCTATGCTGGGATCTTCGTTTGAAATTTTATTTTTCATATTCTTAAATTGTCCTATTTCCCTTTGGGTACTTGACTGCTGGTGGAAAAAGACGATTGAAACAGGGCACGCAGCTTTTCTATACCTCTGCTGATGCGCATTTTTGCGCCGCTTGTTGAGACCCCAAGAGCCTTTCCAATATCTCCCATAGGCAAACCCTCATGGTAACGCAATATCAAGGCTTCCCGGTAATCGTGAGGTAATTCATTCAGGCAATTTGCTAATCTTTGGGTATCCATCATTACTATCATCTGTTCTTCCACAGCTGTCTTTTCTTCCAAAAAACTGTCCATCTGCTGACTGATTTGTTCTGCATGACTGGCAGCATGCTTTTGTTTACGCCAGTTGTCACGGGCTAAATTTGCGGCAATTGCATAAAGCCATGGGAAAAAATTATTACTAAGTTTAAAACTTTCCAAATTATCATATGCTTTTAAAAATGTCTCCTGAGCCAGGTCTGCTGCGTCTTCTCTGCTGCCGGTCATGCGAAGCAACAGGTTGAAAATTGGGCGCTTATACCGATTCACCAAGATAGCATATTCTTGTGCATTCCCATCCAGTATGGATTTTATCAGCAGGCTTTCTTTCAAATATAGCGCTCACATCCGAGAATATCATTCCGTAGTTTAAAATCTTTTTATTCGAGTCACTTTCAAAACGTTTCAGTTTGGTCAAGGTCAAGGCGGGTGAAAATTTTAATCGCAGGAATACATGTAGTATTTCGAGGATTAAAATTTTCACCCAACGCAGAGATCGGCCAAAATGGGACGTTTTGAAACTGGCTCATTCTTATAATATATACGTTGTTTATTGAATATTGGTCACATTAAGGCCACATATAATGGAAATTATATTTCAACCCCATTGCTTAGTTAATTATAATAATTGAATTTTGCCGATCAAAGCCGTCATTCTCGATAAAAAGAGCCTTTGGATCAACCACCCATTGCCGGCCGTTAACAATATATGCGTAGCGGTGGGTCCCGGCCGGAAGCATCACCCGGATATACCATAGCCCGTCCTGTTTATCCATGCAGTGGGTATTTGGTGACCATTTATTAAAATCACCGGTGAGGCAAACTGATTGGGCCTGCCCTTCATATTGGAATAGCATGGGTTGGGCATTATAGTTCATGGCAAGCAAAGCCAGACCACTACAACCGCTGGTTGCTATCATGATTATGAACATAAAGAGTCTTAAGATGATAGATCCCGCCATAATTTTAAATTGTTATCGTATATCATACATTTTTTATCTTTTCATGAGTGTTAGTTAAACGCAATAATCCCAATGCTGTTGCACCCATTAGCGCATCCATTGCAGTTTGTAACATGCGAAGACACACCGCTGTCAAAACAGCCATTTCCGAACCGATAAACGGGCTTAGCGTCAACAAATATATACCCTCTCTGACACCTAATCCGGCGGGGCTGAAAAAAGCTAAAAATCCCAATGTCCCTGCCAGCACGCTGATCGAAATAACCACAGGAATTGCAGAAACGCTTATAATAGTTAGTGCTTTCATCACACACCATGTTGTTATTCCTAAAAAGATGCACTGAGCTAAAACTATACAAAATGGTAGCAACATTTGTTTAAAAGTTAGTCCGGTTTGTAAAGAAGGCCTTTTAATAAGCCTGAGCATCCAATTTGCCAATCCTAAAAACATTTTGGGGTGCATGGCTATAATTCCTATAAAGAGAAGCAGAAAAAACCAGGCTTGAGAAAATGGAATAATATTGCCTGCCGGTTGTGAAAAAAACAGCGGCAGGGAGAGAAATAAACATGAAATAATAAACATTCCGTTTGCAAGCACCGGCACAATAACTGTAATTTCAGGCCTCACTTTATACCGTGACAGCAAAAACATACCACTTCCCAGAACAGCTATCTTACCCGGAATATATTTCCCTAACAGGGAAAGCCAACTGATGGACATGGCAACGTGATGCGGCAGGAATGCTTCCAGTCGTCTTAGAAGAGAAGAATATAGAATTCCTGCAAAAATCCTTGAGATAATATCAGATAAAATTGCCAATACCAGGAATGTATAGTTAAACCTTAAAGTATCCCAGTTTATGTTGTCGATCTGCCGGATGATTGCTTTGCCGACAAAATACAATAATATTGTCGACAGTAATAAGTAAATAAATACTTTTACCCTTTTGCTGTTCATCTGCCCAAAGGTTCTAAATAGCTGCGCATAAATAGCTTGAACATAATAGCTGATTGTATTACCATAATTATATGATAACAATGGATATGATTAAGAGCAAATATAATTTGATGAAAGGAAAGGTTTTTATTAGAGGATTGAGAAAATAATTCTCTATTTTGAAAAAATAAATATTTATTATCAAAGCGACGAAGAACATGGATGACTGTTTGGGAAGGAAACTGGAACAACAGAGAATAAAAACGGTATGGCCTTATCTGAACGGGTATGTATTGGACATCGGTTGCGGGATGAACAATCTAGTCCGGCAGTACGGAAACGGTGTTGGTGTTGATGTTTATGATTGGGGGGATGTCGATTTCGTTGTTGAAAACACGGCTCAACTACCCTTTGAAAATGCTGCATTCGATACGGTTACTATTCTTGCCGCTTTGAATCATATCCCCAACAGGGATGAGGTCTTATTAGAATGTCATCGGGTACTTGCCGATGACGGATTGCTGATTCTCACCATGATACCACCTATTATTTCCTCATTCTGGCATAAAATCAGAAAGCCATGGGATGTGGACCAAAACGAAAGAGGAATGAAAGCAAAGGAAGTTTATGGATTTACGAGCAAACAAATGATTGCACTGATTTCAGGGGGTAGTTTCGAGTTGAAATCAAGTAAACGGTTCATGTGTGGGATCAACACGGTATATGTCTGCAACAAGTCTGAACAAAAGAGGGTAATAAGCAAATTCTGATTCCACCCACATTGCTTATAATAAATGTGCGGGAAAGGCCTTTTCGCTAAATTTATTCGGACCGGGTTGGTTTAAATTTACCCAGATAGAGCTGCCAGGGAAAACATGAAATCCATCGCTCTTCTTGAATTTCAATAACATTTCCGATTAATCTTTGAAATTCGGAGCGACTCCAGAACTGAACATGGGAAGGTGTACGTCCCCATCGCTTCCAGTGTTTCCCTCGAACAATATTCCCCCATTGGAAAAAAGGTTCATGAGGAACCGAGAGAATGACTGGCGAATTGGGTTTTGCAACTCTGGCAATTTCTTTGAGGGCAACCGATGGATTTGAAAGATGTTCCAGAATTTCGGTTGCAATCACATAATCAAAAGCCCGGGATTTAAATGGAAGATGGAAGATATCGGCTCTGATATAATCACATACCGGATTGTGCTGATATGCAAAGGCGATTCGAGCCGGGTCAATGTCCACTGCCGTAATCTTGTGTCTCATGCCGCTTTGAAACAAGCGGGAGATCATCTGCCCCTCACCGCATCCGACATTGAGACCTGATAAAGCATCAGCCCCCACCTTTGACATCAAAGACGCAATATCACTGATCAAACGATTTCCCAACCATCGAATCGCTATATTGGGGCTGGTATAGATCTCATCGGTGCCCTCAGAAATAGGAAGATAGCCGTTGCCATTTTTCATAAAACGTCCCGCACTTCAAGTTCTTCTTCTCTTAATAAATATGAGTTATTCAATAATCTTAGGGTCACAGCCTGTTAACAAGTACTTCTCTTGGTTTAACGCCGTCGGAAGGTCCTACTACCCCCTCTTTTTCCATGACTTCGACTATACGGGCAGCTCTGTTATAGCCTATGCGCAAGTGTCTTTGTATCATGGATATAGACGCATGTCCGGTTTTTGCAACCAATGCTACGGCATCGTCATATCTTTCATCATATTCCGTAGCTTCTTCAGCGGATTCGTCAACTGACCGTGCCTCAGTTATTTTTTCATCATAATCCGGTTTTTTTTGTTTCTTTAAATATTCCGTAATTTTTGTTATCTCAGCCTCGGATATATACGATCCGTGTATTCGCTGAATTCTTGAAGTGCCGGGAGGCATAAAAAGCATATCTCCATTACCAAGCAGGCTTTCAGCTCCATTGGCATCAAGAATGGTTCTCGAATCCGTTTTCGAAGAAACCTGGAAGGAAAGACGGGTTGGGAAATTTGCCTTTATTATTCCGGTTAACACGTTTACCGAAGGTCTTTGTGTTGCAAGAATCAGGTGAATTCCAGCAGCCCTTGCCATTTGGGCAATGCGGGTGAGGGAAACCTCTACATCACGTGAAGCTACCATCATCATATCGGCAAGCTCGTCTATAATAATGACTATAAGGGGTAACTTTTCCAGATCTTCCCCTTTTTCATTTTTTTCTCCTTTTGCAACTTTATGCTGGTACTGATTTATATTTCTAGCTTTGCTTTCCGAAAGAATTATATATCTTCTTTCCATTTCGTGAACAGCCCAGAAAAGAGCGTTTGTGGCTTTTTTGACGTCTGTTACAACAGGAGTAATCAGATGCGGTATGCCGTCGTACATGGAAAGTTCAATCCTTTTAGGATCGACCATAAGTAGCTTAACCTCATCAGGGGTGGATTTGTACAGCAAGCTGCATATCATGGTGTTTAGAGCCACGCTTTTCCCAGAACCGGTTGCTCCGGCAATCAGCAGATGAGGCATTTTGTCAAGCTCAGCTACAACAGGATTTCCTACTTTGTCTTTTCCAAGACAAAGTGTAAGCTTTGATTTGGATTTTTCAAAAGCGCCAGAAACTACTACTTCTTTAAATGTAACTATTTCTCTGTCCGCGTTGGGGATTTCGATCCCAACTACAGCTTTGCCCGGAATCGGGGCTTCTATTCTTATGCTTATTGCTCGCAGAGCAAGAGACAGATCATCTGTAAGATTGACAATTTTATTTATCTTTACACCGGGAGCCGGTTCATATTCAAAAGTTGTAATTACCGGGCCAGGGGTAACTGCTACTACTTTACCATTTACACCAAAATCCTCCAGTTTCTTTTCCAAAAGCTTTGACTGCATTTTAAGATTTTCAGGATTAACACCTGCCGATCTTGCCTGAGGATTATCCAGAAAACTTACGGAAGGCAACCGGAACTCATTGCCGTCACGCATGAAATCAAATACATCCTGCTTTGGAACCGGAGTTTGTTTAACATGTTGTGTCTTTAATGCCTTTATCTCTATTTCGTGCTCGTTTTCACCATTTTGTTCAGCTTTTAGCCGTAACCGTTTTTTTGCTTTTCCTTTGCGTTCTTTTCGCATAATTGCTTGTGTTTTTATGCGTTCCAGGGCAACTAAATAGATATTCCACAATCGTTTCAAACTAGTAATTATCGAAAGACCGGTTGTGAAAATAAAGCCGACGGCCAGACAAAGAATCAGGATAATAACTGATCCTGTGAGATTGGAGTATTTTACAAGAAAGGATTTTAGCGAAATTCCTATAATCCCACCTGAGGGGAATTCGCTCCCGAATATATAAAAACTGTTTTCATGAAACGAAAGCAGACTGCTTGTAGCTATAATAATAAGAAGCCCGCCTGTGAGTGTGTATATAATTATCTGCTTTGTATAAGTACCGAAAAATCTTATGCTGATAATAAAAATAGTTGCAGGAATAAAAAAGGAGGCTATCCCAAAGAGGGTAATAAATATATCTGAAATATAGGAGCCTAACACACCAAAGAGGTTATGAACTTCACCGATGGTCTTTACATTGTTTATGGATGGATCAGAAGAGCTGTAAGACAAAAGGCCTATTAAAGTAAAAATGACAAGAAAAAACAGAAATATTCCTATCAGTTCCTTCCGCATATTTATTGTCCTGTTTTATATTTCAATAATAAAAAGAAGGATTACAGGTCTGCGTTTAATGGCAAAATTAAAATATTTTCTTAACGCAGTCTGCACTCTGGATTTAATTTTACCGACCCTGTCAGGTACGCTGGTCGATATGTCATCAACTATTTCAAGAATAACACATTTTGCATCTTCGAGAAGATGCCCTGTTTCGGTTTCAAAAACAAAACCTTTAGATACTATTTCCGGCCCGTATATAATAATGCCTGTTTCTTCATCAAAGGCCATATTAACAACTACAAGTCCTTCTTCTGATAGCAATCTTCTTTCTTTAAGGACACTCCTTCCAACATCACCTATTCCTTTGCCATCGATAAGAATTCGTCCTGTTACAACCTCTTCTTTAATCTTTCCACCTTTTTCATTAAACTCGATTACCTGCCCGTTTTCTGCAAGTAATATTTTTTCCTTCTTTACTCCAACCTCTGCAGCGAGTCGGGCATGAAGAGACAGATGTCTGTATTCGCCATGTATCGGAATGAAGTATTCTGGTTTTGTTAGTGTTATCATTAATTTCAGTTCTTCTTTGAAAGCATGGCCAGATACATGTATATTTGATATTTTTTCATATATTACGTCAGCTCCGCGTTTGTAAAGTTTGTTTATGATATTGGTTATAGCTCTTTCATTCCCTGGAATAAACTTGGAAGAGAGAATAATCGTGTCATTCTTTTTCACGTTTATCTGCTTGTGCGCACCGGTAGCCATGCGTGCAAGGGCGGACAGGGGCTCTCCCTGGCTGCCTGTAGTAATCATAATTATCTCATCGTCTGAAAAATCGTTTATCTGGCCTATATCAATCTCAAGCCCAGCTTTTACTTTCAGAAAACCAAGCTTTTTTGCTATGCTGACGCTGAGTTCTATACTTCTTCCATTAAAAATAATTTTTTTATCTCTCGCTTCTGCAATATTAACAATCTGCTGAATTCTTGCAATATTTGAAGCAAAAAGGGCGATTATTATTCTGCCATTGCATCCTGCAGTTATTCTTGCAATTGTTTCACCTATCTCCTTTGCGGAAATAGTATAGCCTTCCTTTTCAATGTTTGTTGAATCTGAAAGCAGGCATAAAACTCCTTCGCTTCCGCAGCGTGCAAAACTGTGCACATCGGTTATCATGCCTTCCACCGTATAACTAATTTTAAAATCGCCTGTATGAACAATGAGCCCCAAAGGAGTTCTGATTGCAAGTCCAACTCCATCAACTACGCTATGGCCTACTTTAATAAACTCGATTTCAAAAGGGCCAAGTTTCAGTTTTTCAGAAGATGAGATTTCATACAATAAAGCGGAAGAAAGCAGAGAATGCTCCTCAAGTCTGTGCCGGACAAGGCCTAAAGTAAACGAAGTCCCAAAAACAGGCACATTTATATCTTTTAGCAAATATGGAAGCGCTCCGATATGGTCTTCATGGGCATGGGTCAATACTACTCCAAGTATCCTGGATTTGTTTTGTTTAAGATAGAGCATATCGGGAATTACAAAGTCGACTCCGAGCATGTAATCTTCAGGGAACATAAGGCCTGCGTCGACCACAAAAATAGAATCGCCATATTCAAAGGCCATCATATTAAGACCGATTTCTCCCAAACCTCCAAGAGGAATGATTTTTAACATTATAATGTTTCCTAATATTTAATAAAGAGTATCTAATTTGATGCTTCTATATTCCGATATTCAAACAAGACTGTCGAGCCAGTTTCAAAACGTCCCAGTTTGGCCGATCTCTGCGTTGGGCGAAAATTATAATCCTCGAAATACTCCATGTATTCCTGCGGTTAAAATTTTCACCCGCCTTGACCTTGACCAAGCTGAAACGTTTTGAAAGTGGCTCTGCCTTATATATCAAACTGAAATTTCGAGCTTATTTAGCATGGCATCCATATAACCTATGAGCCAGTTTCTCTGCTTTTCAGTAGCATAGCCAATGCAATTACACTTAATTTTGTTTTTAGTACGCACCAGAAGTTCAGTGGATATAAGGTTTTCTTCAAGGATAATTACAAAGAAAAACGGCTGACAATTAATATGTTCTGTCTGCTTTTCAGCTAAAATCCTATCATCAATGGGCAGCCAGTAAATTCCTGCAATTTCAGAAGATCCAAGGTTTTCATCAAGGCACATCTTTATCTTTTCGTAGTCGTTGTATCTCAGTTCATCCACGACATATTGTTTCATCAGAACTCCATTAAGAAATTAACACATATTTATCTTTATTCACATGAGCCACTTTCAAAGTTAATTTAAATACACTAATACAGTAGAAAACGTCAATAAAGAATTTATTCTGCAATAACGGCTAATATTTTGATATTTATTATTATAACAACCTGTATGATTTTTATTGACCAATCAGGGGAGCCACTTTCAAAACGTTTCAGTTTGGTCAAGGTCAATGCGGGTGAAAATTTTAACCGCAGGAATACATGGAGTATTTCGAGGATTATAATTTTCACCCAACGCAGAGATCGGCCAAAATGG
>Ga0180732_1001431_pt1 | contig 14831 bp, 13 predicted proteins | sample KR11_01MetaG_FD_148674 | JGI IMG/M metagenome (GOLD analysis project Ga0180732, IMG submission 148674) | Groundwater microbial communities from the Olkiluoto Island deep subsurface site, Finland - KR11_0.1 MetaG | ecosystem: Environmental > Aquatic > Deep subsurface > Groundwater | place...
ACCGTCTTTCTCATGACCGGCTACAGGTGGTTTTACACCAGTTCGACAATCATCAACGAGGCGGCCAGCCTTGGCGGTTCGGTTAAGGGGTTGGTACCGGAGATCGTGAATCAGAGACTGATGAATAAATATGCCTGCAAGAAGGAGAGACTATGAAATTAGCGGCACGGATATCGCTTATCAAACCATCGCCGACACTGACCATTCAAGCCAAAGCCAATGCCCTGAAGGCGGCGGGCCGCGACATCATTGGTTTCGGCGCCGGGGAACCCGATTTCGATACGCCCCAGAACATCAAAGAAGCTGCCATCCGGGCCATCGAAGCGGGATTCACGAAATACACCCCCGTGGGCGGCATCGATGAACTGAAGGATGCGGTAATCGCCAAGTTGCATAGAGACAATCGTCTTACCTATAAGCGGTCGGAGGTGGTCATCTCCTGCGGGGCCAAGCACACACTCTTCAATATCGCCCATGTCCTGTTCGAGGAAGGAGATGAAGTCCTGATCCCTTCGCCCTACTGGGTCTCCTATACCGATATCGTCTATCTGAGCGGCGCGCAACCGGTGGTGATCAAGACGAACATCGGCGACAATTTCAAGCTCCAGCCTTCGCAGCTGGAGGCGGCCATCACGTCTCGGACCCGGGCGATCATCATCAGCTACCCGTCGAACCCCGCCGGCGTTTCTTACTCCTTGAAGGAACTGGAAGCCTTGGCCGAGGTGATCGTCCGGAAGGGGATCATCGTCATCTCGGACGACATCTATGAAAAGATCATCTATGACGATCAGCCGTTTTACACACTGGCCTCGCTTAGCAATGAACTGAAGAGCTTATCTATTGTGGTCAACGGGGTTTCCAAGACCTATGCCATGACAGGGTGGCGGATCGGTTATGCCGCGGGCGCCGAAGAGATCATCGCCGCGATGACGAAGTATCAGAGTCAAAATACCTCTAATCCCACCTCTATCGCCCAGAAGGCGGCGGTTGAAGCCCTGAACGGTCCGCAGGAGAGCGTTACGATGATGCAGCGGGAGTTTCAACAGCGGCGGGACTGGATTTGGGAGAGACTCAACGCTATTCCCGGCGTCACCTGCCTGAAGCCGCAAGGGGCCTTTTATGTCTTTCCCGATGTCTCCCATTACTATGGCCGTTCGTTTGGCGGAAAGACCATCAACAGTTCCGCTGAGATGGCGACTTACCTCCTGGACGAGTCCAATGTGGCCCTTGTCCCGGGGGGCGATTTCGGCCATGACGGCCATCTCCGTATCTCTTTTGCCACATCGATGGGGCAGATTGAAAAAGGGCTGGAACGAATCCATGAGGCACTTTTGAAGCTCTCATAAAAAAAAGATCATCATTCTGGAGACGGAGAATATGGGTGGCATCTTTGGTGTCGTATCCGACGAGAATTGCACGAAACCCCTTTTTTACGGAACGGATTATCACTCCCACCTCGGGACGGAGAATGCGGGACTGGCTGTCTTCGGCGCCGAGGGCTTCTGCAACGTGATCCATAGCATCAGCCAGGCCCAGTTCAAGTCTCGTTTTGTCGATGATTACAAGAAGATTCAAGGATGGGCGGGCATCGGCGCCATCGATGACCAGTCTCCCCAGCCGCTGATCATCCGTTCAAAATTCGGAACCTACGCCCTGGCCGCAACCGGCCTGATCACAAATAAAGATGATCTTACCGCAAAACTCCTCCGGGAGGGCGCCTCCTTCAACGAAATGGCGGATGGAGGTGTGAACAGCGTGGAACTCGTTGCCACGCTGATCAACCGGGGCGAGAACATCGTTGACGGGATCGTCAGGATGCAGCAGGCGATCGAAGGATCGGTCTGTCTGCTCCTGATGACCAAAGAGGGAATCTATGCAGCCCGGGACAGGTATGGTCGCTTCCCGCTGGTGATCGGACGGGAGACCCGAAGCGACGGGTCCTCGCCTGGCTACGCAGCAGCCACCGAATCAAGTGCTTTTCCCAACCTGGGTTATGAGCAGGTCCGTTCCCTTGGGCCGGGGGAGATCGTCCGTCTCGACGGAAAGGGAATCCGGGAAGAACGACCGGCGGGCGGCGAAAAACATGTCTGCGCCTTTCTGTGGATCTATACGGGATATCCGGCGTCGGTCTATGAAGGGATCAACGTTGAAAATGCGCGGGAGCGGTGCGGCCAGGCCATGGCCAGAGATGACGATGTCGAAGCGGACTTTGTGACCGGCGTACCGGATTCGGGTGTCGGCCATGCCATCGGCTATGCCAGGGAGTCCGGACTTCCATTCCGTAGACCTTTAGTCAAGTATACGCCGGGCTACGGTAGAAGCTACACCCCTCCTTCGCAGGACATCAGAGACCTTGTCGCGACCATGAAACTCAGCGCCATTCAAGATGTGATCCGGGGCAACCGGATGGTGATCTGTGAGGATTCGATTGTCAGGGGGACGCAGCTGAAGAATTACACGATCCGGAAACTCTGGGACAACGGGGCGAAAGAGATTCATATCCGGCCGGCCTGTCCGCCGCTGATGTTCCCTTGCATATATGCGTCATCGACAAGGTCCGTCGCCGAACTGGCCGCCCACCGGGCAATTTGTGACCTGGAGGGGGGAGGAGAAAAATATCCGGAAGGGTATCTCGATCATCGTTCGAAAAAATACCGGAACATGATCGACTGGATCCGTCGAGATCTGGATGTGACCTCTCTAAAGTATCTGCATATCGAAAAGATGGTCGCCGCCATCGGGCTGCCGGAGGATGAGTTGTGCCTCTACTGCTGGCGAGGTCGGTAGATGAGTAACGGAAAATGAGTCCGCTCTTTTCTCGCTAGAACACCCTCTCGTCCCCCTCCTGATGAGGAATTTACCCATTGATTGCCCTCATCCCTTCATGTTATAGATCTCTCGTCCGTCGATCTACCGCGGGATTCGCTCATGCGGTCGGTAGGTACTCCGCGCGGAAAGGGTGTTTTCTTGAATCCGTTCACCGGAAGAATAAAAACAAAACCCGTATATCTGGGTGGTGTTCAAATCGGTGGTGATGCGCCGATCGCGGTTCAATCCATGACCTGCTCGGATACGCGTGATATCCAGGCCACGGTCGCACAGATACGGGAGCTTGAGGAGGCCGGCTGTGAAATCATCCGCGTTGCCGTTCCCGATGAAACGGCAGCCGTTGCCATCCGGGGGATCAAAGACAGGATTCATATCCCCCTGATCGCGGATATCCATTTCAACCATCGGTTGGCCATCGCGGCGATGCGTTGCGGGGCGGATGGGGTGCGTATCAATCCCGGGAACATCTCCGCAAAAGGAATCCGTGAGATCGTGAAGCTTGCCAAAGCAAGCGGCAAGGTCGTCCGGATCGGGATCAATTCCGGATCCCTCGACAAGAAGATTGCCGGCCGCCATGGCGGACCGACCGCAGAGGCCCTTGTCGAGAGTGCGATGCAAAACATCCGTCTCCTGGAAGAAATGGATTTTAACGCCATCAAGCTGTCTTTGAAGTCTTCGGATGTGGCGACGACGATCGAGGCCTACCGGCTTGTCTCCCAAATGACGGACTATCCCCTCCATCTCGGTGTGACGGAGGCGGGAACCCTCATTCAGGCGGCCATAAAATCCGCCATCGGCATAGGGGTCCTCCTGCACGAAGGTATAGGCGACACGCTTCGCGTTTCGGTCACAGGCCACCCCGTCCAGGAGATGGGTGTGGCGTACGGGATCCTCCGGGCGCTGAAAATCCGGAATGTCGGTCCGGATATCATCTCCTGCCCGACTTGTGGGCGCTGCGAAATCGATCTCGTGGGACTGGTAGAGAGGGTAGAGAGGGAATTAAAGGGGATAAAGGCCCCTTTAAAGGTCGCCCTCATGGGTTGCGTCGTGAATGGTCCCGGAGAGGCCGTTGAGGCGGATATCGGGATCGCAGGAGGAAGGGGGATGGGGATGCTTTTCAAAAAGGGAAAGGTTGTCCGGAAGATCCGGGAAGAAGAATTCATCCCGGTGTTGCTCGAAGAGATCGGAGAGATGATCCATAATCCTTGACCAAGGAGAATTCATGCGTTATTCGGAAATGTTTCTGCCCACAGGAAGAGAAATCCCTTCCGATGCGGAATTGATTAGCCACCAGCTCATGATCCGGGCAGGCATGATGAGAAAACTGACAGGGGGAATCTATTCCTATCTGCCCTTTGGCTACAAGGCAATCCGAAAGGTCGAGCAGATCATCCGAGAGGAGATGGACCGGGCGGGCGCCCAGGAGGTGTTTTTGCCGATGGTGCAGCCGGCGGAACTCTGGCAGGAGTCGGGTCGCTGGGTCCGCTACGGCAGGGAACTCCTCCGTTTCCGTGACCGTCACGAACGTGAGTATTGTCTCGGTCCGACGCACGAGGAGGTGATCACCGATCTGGTGCGTCATGAGATAAAGACCTACCGGCAGCTTCCCAGAAATCTCTACCAGATCCAGACGAAATTCCGTGATGAGATCCGCCCCCGTTTCGGGGTGATGCGCTGCCGTGAATTCGGCATGAAGGACGCGTACAGTTTTGACGCGAACGATGCCGGCGCCGAGATCAGCTACCAAAAGATGTTCGAGGCATACAAAAGGATCTTCACGCGCTGCGGTCTAAACTTTCGGCCGGTGGAGGCGGATTCGGGGGCGATCGGTGGAAGTTATTCCCACGAGTTCATGGTCATCGCTGATTCCGGGGAGGATGCGATCGTCTTTTGCGGCGCCTGTCAATATGCAGCGAATTTAGAGAAGGCCGAGGTTGTAAAACCGGCCGGGAGGGAAGGTACAGATCTTCCGCTTCCGATTGAAGAAATCCACACGCCGGGAGTGAAAACGATCGAGGAGGTCTGTGCTTTTCTTCGGGTGAAACCGGAGGAGGTCGTCAAGACGCTGATTTTTTCTGCAGACGGCGCCGCTGTAGCCGTCCTGATCCGCGGAGATCAGGAGATAAACGAAGTCAAGGTGAAAAACCACCTCGGCTGCGATGCACTCGAACTGGCCCCGGACGATCTGATCCTTGCGGCGACAGGCTCCCCCCGAGGCTTTGCCGGTGCTGTTGGCATCAAAACCAGGATCGTTGCCGATTATTCGCTTCTGGGCATGACCCGTTGCATCATGGGAGCGAACCGGGAAGATTACCACCTGCGCCATGTGAATCCGGGACGGGATTTCCAGGTTAAGGCCTACGCCGATCTCCGGGTGATCCGGGAGACGGATCCTTGTCCCCGCTGTGGGGGGGAGATCCATTTTGCACGCAGCATCGAGGTCGGCCATGTTTTCAAGCTGGGGACCAAGTACAGCAAAGCCATGAAGGCTCTCTATCTCGACCGAAACGGCAGGGAGCAGACCATGGTCATGGGATGTTACGGGATCGGCATCGGCAGAACGATAGCCGCTGCCATCGAACAGAATCACGATTCGGACGGGATCATATGGCCCCTGCCCCTTGCCCCTTACCATGTCATCATCACCCCGGTGAATGTGAATGAAAAAAGCCTCTCGGAAACGGCAGATCATATCTACCGCACTCTCAAGGGAAGAGGGGTCGACGCCATCCTGGATGACCGGGATGAAAGGGCAGGCGTCAAATTCAAGGATGCCGATCTGATCGGCATCCCCTTCCGGATCACGGTTGGTCCTAAGAAACTGGCCGAAGGCAAGGTGGAAATCATGTCCCGACGGTCCAAAGAGGTCGTCATCCTGCCGATCGACGAGGTCGAAGCGTTTATCATATCCAGGATTGGCGAAGGAATGTAGATTCCATGCTCCGCATCAACGACATCATCGAAAAAGCTCAGTCTTATCTTCCGCCTTCCGATGTGGAACTAATCGAAAAGGCATATATTTTTTCCGCTTCCGTCCATCAGGGACAGGTCCGACTCTCGGGTGAGCCCTATCTGACCCATCCCATGGAGGTGTGTGGTGTCCTGGCCGACATGAAACTCGATTCGGCGACACTCGTGACCGGACTCCTGCACGATACGGTGGAGAACACCCTGGCCACGCAAGAACAGATTGAAGAGGCTTTCGGAAAGGAAGTGTCGTTTCTCGTTGACGGCTTGACAAAGATAAGCAAGATCACCCTCGGAAACCAGGAGGAACGACAGGCGGAAAATTTCCGTAAGATGATTCTGGCCATGTCGTCCGATATCCGGATACTTCTCATACGTCTGGCTGACCGAATCCACAACATGAGAACCTTGGAATTCCAGAAGCCGGAGAGGCAGGTGTACATCGCCAAAGAGACTCTCGAGCTTTATGCCCCGCTTGCCAGCCGGCTCGGCATCAATTGGATGAAGACGGAACTTGAGGACCTCTCCTTCCGGTATCTGGACTTCGAGGCTTATAACGACCTTGCAAAGCGGGTCGTGAAGAAGAAAGACAAGCGGGACGATTATGCCGAGGAAGTCCGGAGTATCATCAGCAGGGAAATGGGGCTCTTGGGCATCCCGGTGGAAGTGGAAGGCAGGGCGAAGCATTTCTACAGTATCCATAAAAAAATGAAGGAACAGCATATCGATTTTGACGAGGTCTATGACCTCACCGCCTTCCGGATCATCCTCGGTTCGGACAAGGAGAAGGACTGCTATGAGGCTCTCAGCGTGGTTCACGCCCTCTGGAAACCGGTGCCGGGGCGTTTCAAGGATTATATCGCCATGCCGAAGGCCAACCACTACCAGTCCCTCCATACGACGGTGATCGGTCCCTACGGGGAGCGGGTCGAGATCCAGATCCGGACGAGAGCGATGCACGAATGGGCGGAGGAAGGTATCGCTTCTCACTGGCGGTATAAAGAGGGCAGGGCTATCTCCAGCACCGATGAGGATCAAATCAGAATACTTCGGGATCTCCTGGATGTGCAGCAGGATATCAAGAATCCTCGCGAGTTCATGTCGAACCTGAAAGTGGCCCTTTTCCCCGAAGAGGTTTATGTGTTTACGCCTAACGGGGATGTGAAGTCCTTTCCAAAGGGGGCGACACCCATCGATTTTGCTTACAGCATCCATACGGATATCGGCAACAAATGTATCGGGGCCAAGGTGAACCGGAGCATCGTGCCGCTGAAATATCAGATGCAGAATGGGGATACGGTCGAGATCATCACACAATCAGGACACCATCCCAGCAAGGATTGGCTGAAATTTGTGGTCACTTCCCGGGCGTTGGCCAAGATCCGAAACTGGGTCAAGACCGAAGAGCGAGAAAAGAGCCTGGCACTGGGAAAGGACCTCCTGGAGAAGGAATTCAGGAAACATCACCTGAAGCTCGGGAATTTTGCCAAATCAAAGGAAATGGAGGGTATTCTTGCCGAAAACCATGTCGACACCCTCGAAGATCTGATGGCGGCTGTCGGATACGGGCGGGTTTCACCGAAGTATATCGTCAATCAGTGCCTCCCGGAGGAAGAGGTCCGGAAAGAAGAGATCACCGACAAGACCAGAAAAAAAGATTCGGCGACGGAACTTTTCGGTGTATCCCTGACCGGGATCGACGACGTCATGGTGAGATACGCCAAGTGCTGTGATCCGATACCCGGCGATGAAATCATCGGTTTTATCTCCCGTGGCCGTGGGGTGGTGGTGCATACAGAAAATTGCCCGCATGTACGGGACATGGATACCGAAAGGCTGGTGGATGTCCATTGGGATGTCCGCGAAAAAAGAGATTATCTGGTTCAGATGCGGGCCATCTGCAATGACAAAAAGGGTGTCCTGGCCGATCTGAGCTCCGCCATCTCCATGATGGACGTGAACATCACCCATGCGGAGACGAATACCGATCAGAGCGGCAAGGCCACCTGCGACTTCACCGTGAATGTCAATGATCTTCATCAGTTTAACCGGATAATCGAGGCAGTCAAAAAAGTGCGCGGGGTGGTTTCCGTGCAGAGACTCTGGCGGTCCTGAGGGACCGCCGAAAGTGCTGGGCAATAAGCGCCCGGCGCTCATCTTTATTCCTGATGTCCGATGATATGAATTGACAGCCGGTTCCAGTTTGCTGTATGAAGCACGGACCTTGTCAAGAGAGATAACGGAAAGGAAACGGTAGAGTTCATGGATAAACGGCGTTTGAGATATGGGATCTTCACCCTCGTTCTGCTGACGGTCGCCCTTGCTCCCTTAGCGGGAGAAAGCGCTCAACAGAACCGGTATACGGTCCTGATCGATCCGGCGCATGGCGGAGAGGATACGGGTGTGGTTTCCGATAGGCTCCGGGAGAAGGATCTCACGATGAATCTTGCCCTGTTGATTCGGCAAGAAGCGCAAAAAAAGGGAAAATTTGACGTTCAGCTGACCCGTTCCGAGGACAGGACCACGACGATGGCCGAAAGGAGGAAAGTGGCAGCAGCGCTGAAGCCGTATTGTCTGCTGAGCCTCCATGTGAATGCCGGTTTCGGAAAAAAAGCGACCGGTTATGAAGTGTACTTTCCCGGATTTCGGCAGACTATCGCCGGAGGAGACGAATCTGCAGCCATTCTCAAGGATATGGAAAAAAACAGATACCTCAACGATTCTGTAAGACTGGCCCAGCAGATCCAGACCGGCCTCGAGACAGTTTTCCCCCGCCAAGGACGCGGTTTGAGGGATGCGCCCAGCCCGCTTTTAGAGGGATTGACCATCCCGGCAGTGGTCGTGGAGATCGGTTTTGCGACCCATCCGGAGGACCGAAAAAAATTGACCGATAAGAATACGCAAAAGGCCATCGCCCGCGCCTTGGTGGAGGGTCTTTGGAAGTATTTCCAGAAGGCACCGTAAAGGAATCGCGTGAAATGGAAAGCGCCGAGAGTTCGGTAAAAGCGCGCAGTATTCGTAAATGCAGAAGTCTGGACTGAAAAAGATTGTCTTCGCTTCCCGGAACAGGGGAAAGATAGAAGAGATTCGGGCGCTGCTGGCGGAGTGTGGGGTGACCCTCCAGTCGCTGGATGATTACCCGAATCTACCCGAAATGAGTGAGGATGGAAACTCTTTTCTAGAAAATGCGCTTAAAAAGGCGAGACCGATTGCGGAGCTGACCGGAGAGATGGTCCTTGCCGACGATTCGGGACTGGAGGTTGCGGCCCTCGATGGGGCGCCGGGAATCCATTCCGCCCGGTATGCCGGCGACAGTGCCAATGACGAAAAGAATATCCTGAAGCTCCTGGGTGACCTGCAAGGTGTCCCCCTCGAAGAAAGAGAGGCGGCTTTCCGGTGTATCCTCGTTCTCTGCCGGCCGGACGGGCGTTATCATGCCTTTGACGGGAGATGGGAGGGCAGAATTGCGGAGATACCGGCAGGGAAGGGAGGATTCGGGTATGATCCGGTCTTTTATCTGCCCGATCAGGGCGTCACAGCGGCTGAACTTCCGGCCGGGATCAAAAACCGAATCAGCCATCGGGCGAAGGCTGCAGGGAAGCTGATACTCTGGCTTCAAAAAGGAACCGATGAAAACGGGGCGTAGCGCAGTCCGGTAGCGCGCCTGCTTTGGGAGCAGGATGTCGCAGGTTCAAATCCTGCCGCCCCGACCATACTTAGCTCATGTGGCCCCTTCGATGCTTGTGGCTGATGCTTGTGGATCATCTTTTTTTGATGTAAATTTGCCCTGAATTTTGTCTATAGCAATCCTCTGTCCCTCATCAATGGAATGAAGGCGTGGTAGTTGGTGATAACGATTTTGACCCGATTCACATCGTCCAGCATGTCGGTTGGCACGAGTTCACGGCTGGCGTAGTAGCTGTCCGGATCGTTGGGTAGCAGGACGCGTAATCGGTCTTTGATGGTCAGTCCGGGTGTGACAACAAGAAAGCCACGGGTGAATTTCTTACTCTGGGGTCGCCGCACGGCGTTGATAGTCTGCCATGCAATCAACAAGGCCATCACGGTAGTCTTTCCTGCACCGGTCGCCAGCTTTAGCGCAAAACGCATGAGCTCAGGGTTGGCGTCATTATTGGCATTCGCCAGGTGTTCAATGAAAACCTTGCCGGACTTTCCAGCTTGAGGCGCTACCTCGATGAGCCAGATGGCGGTTTCAACCGCCTCGACCTGACAAAAAAAACGGCCGTATGCTGTTGAACTTGTGGTGCCGCCAATGCTGAAGTAGGCGGGTGGTTTCGGGTGTGACCTGCCAGTTGTTCGGATTCTGAAGGCCACGCCACTGGTCAACAGCGCTACGCAGTTCATTGATGATTGAAGTTGGATCGTACTGCTGCTCTTGGGTCGAAAGACCTTTGCCTTCGTCAAAGATCATTTGTTGCTGTTGAGCCGATCCCTTGCGTTTTCGGGGCTTTGGAATCGGCGTGATGAACTTGGCACGACGTCGCTTCTCGATGATCTGCTGGGTCGGCTGCCCTTCATCATCAAGCTCCCAGTAGCGAACGGGGTACTCGTAGGGGGAATTGAGGATCGGTTTCTCAAAAAAGCGATTTCCCATGTCTATCTTCTCTCCAGATACGGCCGTTGCTTGCACGAATGAAGTTGGCCCGGAAGTCTCCCGGGATGTACATCAGGAAGAAAAGACCTCTCACAACGAGATTCTATGGATACACCTTCCGTTTGTCCTCCAAGAGATTACTTTTTGGCCTACCGCAATATTACCCCAGCCTTTTTCAGATTGGGTCAAAAGCCAACAGAAAAAACAAAACCCGCTCTCTTTTCGAGACATAGGGTCTATGGTTAATCGTTCCATGGCTTCCTTTCTCGGTGAACCGTTAAAAGGCTTGCTGCTGGATCAGATGAGGTTCTAAAGGATTATGTGTTTATGGGCGTTGACTAATCAAATAATCCAGCGTTCGTCAAGGGTTATTTGTAAATGGTTTTCGGGCTACCTTGTTATTTTTATGTCCAAGAAAAAGAGTGCCAGGGAAAGAAAGATTAAATGGTCGTCCCCATCAAAAACGACCGGGTAGCTTCGCTGTCCTGATTGTTTTAGGTCATTTCTCCTTGACAAGCCGGAGTGAATTGATTTACATGTTACCCAAATGAGCACCTTAAATAAGTGATTTTGAAACATAATGAAATCTTTTTCAGAGATGCGCTTTCTAACCATGGAAGGGAGGACCTGTAGCCATGGCAGAAAAAAACAAGCAAATCACATTCAAGTATGTCCACCCGACAGATCTCAGGGATTTGTATGTCAACGGTCTATGGGGAGGCGTCACGCCTAGGGGGGAAATCTATGCCCACTTTTATTCAGAGCGTCACCCGATACCCAAAAAGGCCGTTCATGAAACCAGAGAAGATGGAACATTTAATCCTGCCGGTGAAATCGAGACCGGCGGCGATGCTGTAAGACTCATTCAAACATCCATAGCGATGGATATCAAGACGGCAATCGCCTTCCGGGATTGGCTGACAAACCAGATCAACATCGCCAACAAGAGGATCGATGATGGGAAAGCTTGAACCAAATTACCGTGGTTTTTATTCCGATTCCAATCAATCGCCCCATTTACTTTGGGGGCTTGCAGCATCGACAGAAAACGATTATACGGAAGGTGGGCGATGGTCTTCGGCAGAACCGACAGCAGCGCCCGTGTTGATCTATGACAGGCAGATCGCGCAGCTTCAAAAAGAAATAAGGGAGTTAAGAGAAATGCTCACTTCCGTGATTCAATTAAACGAGCCAGAAGCGCCCATCATCGAACTCAGGGATATTTCTGTTGAGCAAGCAAAAGAGGAGATCGCTATATATTTCCGGGAAAATGACGGTAGGGAAATCGACATTGACGAATTGATTGAAAATCTCGCCATTGATCCGCACATGGTTGTCAGGGCCTGCAAAATCCTAGAGGCGGAGGAGAAAATTGGCTGAGGATCGCTACAAAGATGTTGAATCCACCTATCGCACCCCAGGAGCTGCAATCGAGGGGGATCACATCAGGATATATTGCAGAAAGCCAGGTTCATGGGAATCCAAGATACGCGCATCAGACGGTCATCATTATTACAGAACTGATGCGCGTATGAACGCTTTGGCCGTCTTACGGAAGACCTTCAAGAATCTCCAAAAATAAGAATCGTGTCCCTCCCCCTCCCCACTCCGGCGTGTTTTTGTTGTTCTGTTTCGAGGGTTTCTTTTTCCAGCAATAAACTGACGGCCTACTTCTTTCAGGAAGAAGTCTGCCCGTTCCAAGAAAGAAAAATAGGTTGTCTGGCATATACGCACTTTCAAATCGTATTCAATGACTTGACCAGATCACCCAAACTCTCGCTTTGTATTTGGAGCCGAGCGATTGCTATTCACGAAAAATGACATGTGACCGATGAAAAATGCCTTGGTTCAAATGCTACCACGGAATAGCTTCATCCTTTCAACGTGAATCGCCACTTGCAATACAAATCCTTGGGATGGGGATCGGGTGGAGCAAACAGACATTGCACTTCAATACCCGGGTCGATCTCCCTGGCATAACTCTCAAACTCACCTCGGTGCATCTCTTTGCATACAAACTCTCCCAATCCTCTTTTAAGGCGTGCTTCTTGGGTGGGGCAGCTGGGAACGGTGATGATCACTTCGTCCTCCTTCTCCTCAATCTGATAGCCCACCAGGATGGTCCAGGGAAAATACCTCAAAGCTTTCACAAAACCCTTAAGACCTTTCTCCTTGACTCCAAAGCGCTGGATCAGATCTTTCGCAGCCATTCCGCCCACACGGCCCCACACCTGTTCATTGAGCCTTTCGGCTGTGGGTTGATCGAACATTTTAGCCACAGATAAAAACCAGAAGGCGTCCATGACTCGGTAGTGCCAAAGCAAAAATTGAATATAATTCTTAAGTTCAGGGAGATCCATCTTTTCAAAAATTTTAAGATCCATATGTTTCTCCTGTTTAAATTGCGGACCCACATGCCCGGAGGTGTGGGGGCTGGAAGAGGAAAAATCCCGGCTACCGGATTGTGCTTCATTTTTCAAATTGATTGCCGTGGGGAAGCGTCCCATTCCTGAGACGGTTTTCATATGACCCCTCCTCCTTGCATCGATTGATGATTGTTGTTTCTTCAATCGGTGTTCCCATTGTCCAGTAAAGTAATCCATCTTCGGCGAAGTAGGTGAGAACGCGTTGGTAAAAGCGCCCCTCGAACCCGCATTGACGAATGTGGCGAACCAGCCGCACAAAAAGATCCTTATCTACTCGCTCCCGAACGATATACTCGTGGGGCCATTCGGGCATCGTCTTGGCAACGGTCCATTCTGCGGTATCTACAAAATCCCGCAATGCCTTTGGTAGCTTCATAGATTCACACATCATAGGTGCTGTTCTGCGTGGCACGTTCTAGTTGACCAACACTCATCATCGCGCCTCCTGGCCAAGAACCTCCACATTCACAGAGGGGTTATATGTGGGCCAACGGCGCTGCGGATCAGCTGCTGACGGACACGCGAGCTTGCTCGCGGGGACAGCTGGCAATTCATGCGCTTGTTGGGCGGCAACCTCAATGCTCCACGAGATTCCTACGTTCGAATTCCTTCAGTACACCGTGAATCAATCGATCGACCGTTGTCTCTTCCACCGCGTAGTCGCGGAGGGCCTTGGCGAGGACGGCGTAATCAAGCAAATGCAGCCCCATTGACCTGAGTTGCTCAGCGAGCAGCGGGATAGCTTCAGGATGTGATTTCGTATAGCGCTGCACACCCCGCTCGCCCCATATGGTGGGGTCATCCTGCAGTGCTCGCATCGACACCTCTCGTACTGATTGCTCACTCGAAAGACCTAACTTTTTCGCTTTCTTCCAAATACGTTCGTGGGCAGTGTGTCTGGTGAGAAGGACAAGGTCTACCGAAGTGATCTGAGGTTCATCCTGCATGATGCAATGTGCCGCTATCGCGTACTTTGCGAACTGATCGATACTGGACGGGCTATCCACTTTCATCTCGATGAAAACCAAAGCGTGAGAGTTGCTGACGATAATGTCGGGTTGAACGACGTTATAATCGATGGTCCCTGCCGTCGGCGCGACGAGCTTGAAATTCGAGACTTGCCGCTGAAGTAGGGCGGATACGACCCGATCCAGTAATTCGTCCGGAGCGATATGAAAGAGGAGGTCAAGAATATGATTCAGCGGCGTCTCCTGGCTCTCCAGCTTGTCCTTCCAATACTTCCAGGGCTGCGAAGTGTGTTCCGGATCAGACTTGCGGCCGATGCGGTGGGGCGACCAGAAGTAGTGCTCAACCACTCGGTAGTAGAGGTCGGTCCAGTAGGGCGCTTTTTCCAATGGCATTGTTGTTCCTCAAGCTGATCCCTTGGTGTCATCCCGGTGCGGCGTCAGCGTGCGCATTGCCGCCTAACAATGTTTATATGGATCGTCATAAAAACCAAAACACCGCAATATTTGCCGTATAAGACGCCTACGGAAATTATGATTATTTGGTAATAAACATAATTGTATCTAATGCTTGCTAATGATCACTGTTTTTATCATGGCGTTTTATACGGATCGGTATAAAAATCCCCAGCGACCTCCGCAATAAAAAACCCCGATCTATTGTAAGAAACGGGGTATCTGTCAGCCAGTCCATATTCCTTTCCAGCTTGGTTATACGGGATGGAATGTATTCAACTGCCATTTATATTCGTTGTTTCTCTATCACGTTTTTCGTTTGAAAGCTATAGGTTCAAGAAAAATTTCAGCACATTTCTTTATCGCTATTCTTGTCTTCGCTCTTTTATAAACCATTTCGATTAAGGTCATAACGAAGTTCCTTCCCCTAATCTTGATCGAGGAACGGTAATGCTTTATCCAGCCTATAGACAAGAGCCTGACAGGAGGCAATAAGACGGCTCCCTCCTTCAACCACCTTGATGTCATAAACCGCGGTTTTGTTGGTTCGGTTTATTTCTTTGGCTTCAGCGG
>Ga0180732_1001432_pt1 | contig 14819 bp, 12 predicted proteins | sample KR11_01MetaG_FD_148674 | JGI IMG/M metagenome (GOLD analysis project Ga0180732, IMG submission 148674) | Groundwater microbial communities from the Olkiluoto Island deep subsurface site, Finland - KR11_0.1 MetaG | ecosystem: Environmental > Aquatic > Deep subsurface > Groundwater | place...
CCGTCATGCCGGACTTGATCCGGTATCCAGAACCCAATGGAATTACTGGTTTCCGGCCTTCGCCGGAATGACAAAAGTGGAGTTTTCCAGCTTTTTACATGACCATGAAATCTAAATGTGGTTACCCTGGCCCCCCCGATCCCTGACAACCACTTTCGCCTTAAACCCAAAAATTTTATTTATCCTGAATTATTTTAATATTAACCTTTCGCGATCGAGGACCATCAAACTCGCAGAAAAAAACTCCTTGCCATGTTCCAAGCGCAAGCTTTTTATTCTCAACCATAACAAGTTTGGAAGCCCCGACCAAAACAGCCTTAACATGCGCCGGAGAGTTTCCTTCGAGATGTCGGTAGTTGGCTTCCCATGGAATTATTTTATTCAATATCATAAGAATATCATTTTTCACACTTGGATCTGCGCTCTCATTTATAGTAACCGCCGCAGTTGTGTGCGGAACATAAATCACACAAAGGCCATTATGAATTTGTTTTTCCATACATGAAGCCAAGACAATTTCCTGAACTTTTGACGTAATATCAATCAGCTCTGTTTTTTGGTTGGTCTTAACGGTAATAAACATCTAAACTCCCAAAACAAAAGGCTCTGCTTTTAGCAGAGCCTTTTAGAAAATGAAATAACACCTTTATTATTGATCAGACGCAACCCGTTGGTTTTGGAAGGCCAGCCATCTTACAAGCTCCCTTGCCAGGTCCTGAAGGAAACAGCTCATAAATGTGTTTCAATTTAAAACCTGTAACCTTAGAGAGAACACGAACCATCGGAGCAATTCCGTTTTTCTCATAGTATTCCCGAAGCACTGTTACAAGCTGCTTATGCTCATCATTAAGCTCATCAATTCCCTCTTGTGTTTTAACATACTGGACCCATTCTTCCGACCAGTTAGTATATGAATCAATAAAACCGTCTTCATCTACAACAAAAGTTTTACCCCCAAATTGTACTTCCGGCATTTAAACTCCTCCTTTATCAATTAATTATCTTCATGGCTTACAGCCTATCATCCTTAGTTAAAAACTATAGCAGAATATATAATATCAATGATCAGCCAATGTCAATATAAAAAAGGTGAAAAGATTTATCAATATTCTCTTGGCGTAGCATTCAGTTGCGCAAGAGTAAATACAGGGCCATCTTTGCAGACAAATTCTTTTCCGATATTGCACCTTCCGCACATTCCTATTCCGCATTTCATTCTGTTTTCAAGTGACATTATTATATGATCATGATCATATCCCAGTTTATCAAGAACAGGCTGGGTAAATTTTATCATAATAGGCGGCCCGCAAATAATGGCATAAGTATCGGCATCGGCTTTAGGAGCTTTTTGTTCAGTTACGGTAGGCACAAAACCTATATTATATTTCCAGTCAGGATCATTTGTAGCATCAACTGTTATATGCATATTGATATCGTCGCGTCTCTCCCATGCTGCTAATTCCTCTCTGTAAAGCAGCATACCGGGCGTTCGGGCGCCATAAATTACATTTATATCTTTAAACTTTTTCCGGTTGGCAGGATCAAGCATGGAAATTATTGAAGAACGCAGTGTTGTAAAAGCAAAACCGCCTCCGATAATCACTATGTTTTTACCTTCAAGTATATCCCAGGGATAGGAATTACCGAGAGGTCCCCTTATTCCCATTATATCTCCAACTTTCATTGAATGAAGATATGAAGAAACAAGACCGACTTTATTTACAGTAAATTTAACAAAGCCTTTCTCAGTAGGAGAAGATGCAATACCAATTGGTATTTCTCCTTTACCTGTAACCGAAAGTTCTGCAAACTGCCCGGCTTTATATGAAAATTTATTTTCATCATCCGGGTTTAAAAAAACAAATTTAAATGTTTTAAGATTCCTGTCTTCCGTTTCAGTTATTATTTCATCTATACGCACAGGATAAGGCATATATGGATTTTGCACTTTAATACCCTCCTATTTTCACTTTTCCGAACAAGCGCAGGCTTTAGAATCATAACTATTCATCATGTCACATACCCTGCGTATATCAATGTTAACCGGACAGGCGCGGACACAACGTCCACAGCCAACACACTGAATTCCATTGTCATATTTATCAACATAATACTTCAACTTATGCATGAATCTCTGGCGAACCCTGTGAAGCTTTGTGCCTCTTGGGTTATGCCCCGTTCCGTGAATGGTAAAAAGAGGAAACATACAACTGTCCCAGTTGCGCATGCGTATTCCCGATGATCCCGAATTTTCATCCTGAATATCAAAACACCAGCATGTCGGACAAAGATATGTACATGTCCCGCAGTTAATACAGGCAAATGACACATCTTCCCAGAAGGAAGCCTCATAAAGCTCATTTGTACTTTTGCTTTTAAGCTGGTTTGAAGCAACAGAAGAACTTATTTTGGCCTCTGCTTCTTTTTTAAGCGTTTCTATTTTTTCAGCAGCACCGCCATCAGCCTCAGTATTCCATCCGGCATTCTTTAACAGGTTTTCACCTTTAGCTGTAATTGCTTTTGCATAATAACAATCTGTTGCATCAACAAGAAGTATATCAAGTCCTTCTTCGCAAAAAGGCCCCGATCCAGCCGTTGTACAAAAGCAGGTGCTACACGGATTATTACAGGCAGCACCGATAAATGTTGTTGCATCATATGATTTCAGCCAGTAAGGATCCTTATAATCAGGCGCATCAAAATTTCGCTTTACAAGCAAAAAAGCCGCAGCATCACACGGCCTTATTCCCAGAACGGCTTTCGGAGAATAATCTTTAACGGCATCCTTCATCACATGATGATCAACCTCTTTTTCATCAAGAGAATATTCAAACAAAACTTCGGTTTGAGGATATACTACCGATTTTGGGGAAAGCCGTGTATTTTGAAAATTCAGATCCGGCGATTCTCCCTTTTCGAGCGCTTTGAAATCATGAAAATTCTCACCCCTGACCGGGCCGAATAACCGGTAACCATCCTGAATTTTGCCAATTCCACCGGCCCAGTCTTTTTTTTCAATTTTAATAACTTTCATAGCAATAGCCTTATTTTTGTTACGGTTTACAAGTTATTAACCAATATCACAAGCTTAATTACTTTATGAATTTTCCTGGATCATCCGGTTTGAATGTATCAAGCGGAGGCCTTTTCTCAATAGAAATACCGGCTTCCCAACCAAACATCTCAAAACAATCCTTCTCAAGTTTCTTGGTAAATGCGCGGACATTTATTCCCACCGGGCATGCTCTCTCGCATGCGCCACAGTCCGTACATCTTCCTGCGCAATGATACGCTCTTAAAAAATGGAATGTCCTTATATCGGTTTCATCCTGGCTTTTACCAACCCACTGAGGATTTGCTTCATCCACAAAGCATGTAGGGCAATAGCACAGAGGACAAGCATTCCTGCATGCGTAGCAACGAAGACATCCGGATAAAAGATTGTCAAAATAATCCCATTTTTCAGATGGCTGCATAGTCTCAATTTTACGCACATCAGCATACTTGTCGATATCCTTCTGCTCTTCTACAAGAGGGGCGGCAAGCTCGTCATACAGTGCAGGGTTTCTATGAATACAAGTTGAGCAATTGTCCTGTAACAGATCTGATTTTTTTAGTTTTTCCTCAAATCCGTTACCTTTAACTATTATTGCATCTCCTTCTTCGGATACTTGCCTGACTTCAGCATCAAACATCGCTGATATTTTGCGGCGGTCAATCATACCCTTACATGGAACGCCTATGATTACCAGGTTTTCCCGCTTTATTTTATTTTCAATTATATGGGTTACAATATTTCTTGAATCACAACCCTTTGCGATTACGCCTATTTTTTCTTTTCTGTCGGTAAGATAATTGGCAAGATTAATTCCGCAGTTGCTGTCCCAAACAAGCTTTGACGCTTCATCGGGGGTTTTTACGAAACAGGGTTCGTTCATCATAGGCATAGTTCCTTTCTTAAAACCTATGATCATATCCACCTTACCTTCATCCAACAGCCGTTTAGATATTTCTTTTATCTTATCAATATATCCTAACATGTTAAGCTACCTTAGCTGCCTTCTTAAAATTATTATTAGGTCCCAGGGCCTTTACAGTCTCAGTTACACCCTTTACAACATCTACAAACTTACTTGACTCGGCAGAGGAAATCCAGGAAAAATTCAACCTTCCGGGTTCAACGCCCATATGTTCCATTAGATTGTTAAAGAGACCGAATTTTCTTCGTGCATAATAATTACCTTCCAGGTAATGGCATTCACCCGGATGTCACCCGGACACCCAAACACCATCTGCCCCCTGCCTTAGGGCCGCTAAAAAAAACTTGGGGCTCATGCGTCCGGTGCAAGGTATCCTGATAACCCTGATGTTCGGCGGATACTCCATCCGGCCTACCCCGGCCAGATCTGCAGCTCCATAGCTGCACCAGTTACATAAAAAACTGACGATTTTAGGCTCAAACTCAGTCATTATCTTAACTCCTTTACATAAAAAACCTTTTGACTCAAAACTACGATACTTCTAATAATTCAGGTTTTTAGTTTAAACGGCTTCATTCAGCGCAAATATCTGCGCAAATATCTGATCATTATCAAAACCTTTCAGCCTGATTGCACCTGACCTGCAGGATGCCACACATAATCCGCATCCTTTACAAAGAACGGGATTTACCTGTGCTTTACCCGGGAAGAATCTGGCGCTTTCCTCAATAAAAGAGGGGGCTGAATAGGGACAAATTGAAACACAAACCCCGCAACTGCTGCATGATATGGGCATTACTTCTGCAATCGTTCCGCTTGTCTGTATAATTTCACGTGCAAGCAGTGTTACGGCACGGGAGGCAGCAGCCTTTCCCTGTACGATGCATTCGTCGATTGGCTTTGGATAATGGGCCATACCGCATAAAAACACACCGTCTGTTGCAAACTCGGAAGGCCCTAATTTTGCGTGACGTTCAACAAAAAAGCCATCTGCATTCATCGGAACTTTAAAGAAGTTAGCCAGTTTCTCATCTCGGTTCGGAATAATTGCCGTTGCAAGTGAGATAAGGTCGGTTTCCAGCTCAAGCGGTCGTCCTAGAATATGATCCGTAATCTGAACCACCATCCTTCCTTTATCTATAACCACTTTAGGCTTATCATCAACTGAAAAACGGATGAAAATAATCCCCTTTCCCCTTGCCTCTTTGTAGAGATATTCGCGCTCTCCGTAAGTTCTGACATCCCGGTACAACACATATATATTCATCTCCGGATTTCTTTTTTTCAACTCCAGAGCATTATCTATAGAGTGTGTACAGCAAACCCTGGAGCAATAGGGACGATCCGGTTCCCTTGACCCTACGCACTGAATAAATACAGCCGATTTCAAATCGTTAATCATCGAATCATCATTGATTAACTTATTATCAAGCTCAAGGCTGGTTAAGATGCGTGGATCTTTGCCATACTGATATTCCTCAGGTTCCAGAGGATGAGCACCGGTTGCTATTACCGCAACACCGTGTTCAATTATCTCTTCTTTACCATTGGATTTGAGTGTACTTTTAAAACTTCCGACAAATCCGTCAACCTGTGTCAGATCAGTATTCAGATGAATGCTGATTCTTTTGTTATTTTCGATTTCTTTAATCAGCTCAGGAAGTTTTTCCTGAATTTTTTCACCCTTGGCTGTCTGATAAATATTTCTGGCTTGTCCTCCCAGCTGCCCGCTTTTCTCAATCAAATGGGTTTCATAACCCTGCTGAGCCAGATTTTGGGCAGCAGACATACCTGAAAGACCGCCACCTATAACCAATGCTGAAGGCTTTATCTGCAGGTCCGATTCCTTGAGAGGCTGAGTCAAAGCAACTTTTGCAACAGCCGAGCGTATCAGATCTTTAGCCTTTTGAGTTGCTTTATCAGGACATGTTTTGTGTACCCACGAATCATGATTTCGTATATTGGCCATTTCGAACAGATACTTGTTCAGGCCTGCATTGATCAAAGTCTCCTGAAAAAGAGGCTCATGCGTCTTGGGTGTACAGGCTGCAACAACAATTCTATTAAGATTTTTCTGCTTGATTATACTTACAAGGTTATCCTGAGTATCCTGGGAACATGAATACAGGTTATCAGTTGCAAATTCCACAAAAGGAAGAGTTGCAGCATATTCGGCAACTGAAGGAACATTTACAACTCCGGCAATATTTATACCGCACCTGCATACAAATACTCCGATACGGGGCCTCTCGCCCGTTACATTAATTTCCGGCACGATCTCTTTGGCCTTGGTCAAAGTGTTTCTTGCCGAGCTGAGGCTCTCTCCGGCTACTGCAGCAGCTGCGCTGGCATCAATAACCGACTGCGGAATATCTTTTGGTCCCTGGAAAGCACCGCATACATAAATGCCTTCTTTTGAGGTGCTCACCGGTTCAAATGATGTGGTCTTGCAGAAACTGCCTTCGGTCATATCAAGTCCCAGCTGTTTAGCCAGATCCTTCGTTTCTTCCGAAATTTCAAGACCTACCGAAAGTACTATTTGATCAAATGTCTCTGTAAGAGTCTCACCTGATTCGGAAACGTATCGAACACTTAAATCATCACTTCCCGGAACGGCATCAATGGTATGCACCCTGCTACGTATAAATCGAACACCATGCTTATCTTTTGCGTTATTGTAAAAACGCTCAAATTCTTTACCATGCGTACGCATATCCATATAAAAAATAGCACAATCCAGATCGCTTCCTGCATGTTCCTTGGCAATCACTGCTTCCTTGATTGCATACATGCAGCATACGGACGAACAATATGAATGGTCGCATTTATTCATATCGCGGGAACCCACACACTGAAACCAGGCTATTTTTTTAGGCTCCTTATGATCGGATAGCCTTACCAAATGGCCTCCTGTAGGACCTGATGCGGAAAGGACCCGCTCCATTTCCATTGCAGTAATAACATTTGGATGTTTGGCATAGCCATAGGAATCAAACTTCGACGGATCAAAAGGAGTGAAACCGGGCGTCAGAATAACAGCGCCAACATTCAGTTCAACGATTTCATCCTGCATTTCATGATCTATTGCATTTACTCCGCAAAATTCCGTACACACCTTGCAACCGCCGGTTTTAAAATGGATACAGACGGAACGATCAATTGCCGGTGTATTTGGAACAGCCTGAGCATAAGGAACGTAAACAGGCTTTCGGCCCTTGAGCCCCATATCATATTCTGACGGAATGGATTTGAAAGGATCAAGGCTGACATTCTGCCGGATTTTTTCAAGCGTAATATGACCGGTTGGACAAACGGAGGCACAGGCCCCGCAGGACAAACAGGCTTCGGTCTGGATATGAAACGGAGTATCCACTTTCATATCAAGTCCGCGTCCGGTAAGGCTTATTGCGCTGTTTCCCATGCGGGTGCAGATTCTTGTACACAAACCGCAAAGAATACAGGTATCATCTTGTTTTTTGAATCTTGTTTCAGTTATTCCGTATTTATTGCCCAACTCTTTAATAATGGGAACATCCGGACAACGGGCCATCAAAAGCTCAACGATAAGCTTTCGTCCCTGATGTACGTCTTCGGAATCAGTCTTAACTTCCATTCCTTCCCATATCGGATAATTGCAGGAAGTAACAAAGCGGCTTCTGCGGCCATCAAAGACTTCTACCGTACACAACCGGCACATACCTGCCGGTTCCAGGGCCTTGTGATGGCAAAGGGTTGGGATTTCAACTCCATATTTCTGGGCAACCTGAAGGATATATTGTCCTTCTTCTCCCTGAACTGTTTTACCATTAAGTTTGAATGTTATCATAAATCAATACCCCTTATAATTATCGAATCACAATTGCATCAAATTTACAGGCGTCGTAGCAGATGCCACATTTAATGCACTTGGCCTGGTCGAGTTTATGAGGCTGTTTTTTCTCGCCTTCAATTGCGTCCTGCGGACATTTTTTTGCACAGGAACGGCAACCAGTACAAGCTTCTGCATCAATTTCATAATGGAAAAGCGCTTTACAAACACCGGCAGGGCATTTTTTATGCTTTATATGTGCTTCGTATTCATCCCGAAAATATAAAATTGTGGTAAGAACCGGGTTGGGCGCCGAAGTTCCTAGACCGCAAAGAGAAAATTTCTGTATCATGCTGCCCAGCTCCTCAAGCAGCTCAATATCACCTTCCTTACCATTTCCCTGGCAAATGTCGGTCAGGATATCGAGCATCTGTTTGATGCCTTCCCGGCAGGGATTGCATTGCCCGCAGGATTCGTCTTTCAAAAAATCCACGAAATATCGAGCAACATCAACCATGCATGTATCCTGATCCATTACAATCATACCGCCTGAGCCCATGATGGAACCAACTTTGGACAGCTCATCAAAATCCACACCAAGATCCAGGAAACGCTCAGGGATACAACCGCCGGAAGGGCCTCCGGTTTGGACTGCTTTGAATTTCTTCTTTTTGGGAATTCCGCCACCGATATCAAATATAATCTTGCGCAGTGATGTGCCCATGGGAACTTCAACCAGACCGGTGTTTACTACTTTACCCACAAGTGAAAATATCTTTGTTCCCTTGCTTTTTTCAGTGCCTATAGACGAATACCATGCTGATCCTTTGTTGATAATCACCGGAACATTGGCATAGGTTTCAACATTGTTTAGATTAGACGGGCCGTCATGAAAGCCTTTAGCAACAGTATGGACATATTTTGCCCGCGGCCTTCCCGGTTTTCCTTCAAGCGAGGCCATAAGGGCAGTTGATTCGCCGCAAACAAAAGCTCCTCCTCCGCGGCTGATATTAATATCAAAATTAAATTTAGATCCTAAAATCTTTTTCCCTAAAAACCCTCTTTCTCTTGCCTGATCCAGAGCAATAGTCAGATTATTAACAGCAAGCGGATATTCATGCCTTACATATACATAACCATTGTGTGAGCCTATAGCAACGGCGGCAACAATCATGCCTTCTATCACACAGTGCGGGTTTCCTTCTAAAAGGCTACGGTCCATATAAGCACCGGGGTCGCCTTCATCGGCATTACAGATAATATAACGCACACCTTCATGCTTCCGGCAGGTATCCCATTTAATACCAGTGGGAAAACCTCCGCCGCCGCGTCCGCGCAGACCGGATTTTTTAATTTCAGAAATAACTTCATCCGGCTTCATATCAAAAAGCACTTTTTCAAGAGCGGCATAACCTCCGACACCGATATAGTCATCAATACTTGTTGGCTCTATAAGCCCGTTATCTCCAAAAATAACTCTCTGCTGAAGTTTATAGAATGGAATATCATGCTCAAGAGCGATCTTCTTTTTGGACGAAGGATCTTTGAATATAAGAGAGTCGACCAGCTCTCCGTTCTTGATTGTTTTTTCGACAATTTCCGGTATATGAGATTCCTTAACCTGAGGATAAAAAGTTCCTTCAGGGTGGATAACCATTATTGGACCTTTTTCACAAAATCCGTGACATCCGGTCAGTTTAATCTCGACATTATCCTGCAACCCGTGCTTGTTGAGCTCGTCAACCAGCGCCTGATGAACTTTGGATGTTCCATAGGCACCGCAACCAGATCCAGCGCACAGGGAAATTAATTTATTATTCTTTTTTCCGGCGCTACGCGTGTTTTCAATATTTTTTCTGAATTTTTCCAGCGCCTCTCGATTCTCAAATTTTGCCATGTTTCAAATAACCTCCATAAAACATATGCCATCAGGATGCAGCATGTTGTTTATACTCATCAATTACTTTAAGGACGCCTGTACGGTCAAGCCCGCCATAGGTTTCCTTGTTGACGGTTATTACAGGCCCTGATGCGCAGCAGCCAATACAGCGAACCGCCTCAAGCGTAAACAAACCGTCTCCGGTAGTTTGACCTTCACAGACATTCAGCTCTTTTTGCAGCGCATCAACAATTTTCTCAGCGCCCCGAACATGGCATGCTGTTCCGGTACAAACATTGACGATATATTTCCCTCTCGGTTCCAGGCTGATGGTTTTATAAAATGTAGCAACACTGTATACAAGGCTTTTACTTACGCCCAATTTGTTTACCAGCACCGGAATAACTTCGGGTGGAACATAATTATACATATCGCTGATATCCTGCATTATCATCAGCAGTGCTTCATGGCTGCTTTTATATCTATCAATGGTTACATCAATCTTTTGCCAATCAATATCAATTGTTTCGTTCATAATGTTAACCTTATATACTTTAAGATAACAGATTCATATTATAAATATTTCATACATTAAATCAGTTTGAAACTTGACATACTACAGGGCAGTTCTCAACACATGCACCGCACCCGGTGCACAGGTCTTTTATAATGCTGCGTGCCCGTTTGCGGACTTTAACTTTAAAATTGCCCGGTTTTCCTTCCAGTGATTCCAGATCTGCATATGTAATTAATTCGATATTAAGATGCCGGCCGACCTCGACCAGTACAGGTGAGATAATTCACATAGCGCAGTCATTGGTAGGAAATGTCTTGTCAAGCTGAGACATAACTCCGCCAATGGATGGAGATTTTTCAAGAAGATATACATAATAGCCGGAATTGGCTAAATCCAGAGCCGACTGCATCCCTGCAATGCCGCCACCAACAACCAGTACGGAACCAAGTACACTTTGAGACATTGTTGATTCTCCTGATAAAAAATTTAAAGGCAAATAAGCTGCCCTATTGCAAAAGTATACATTTGAGCCACTTCCAAAACGTTTCAGTTTGGTCAAGGTCAAGGCGGGTGAAAATTTTAACCGCATGAATACATGGAGTATTTCGAGGATTATAATTTTTGCCCAACGCAGAGATCGGCCAAAATGGGACGTTTTGAAACTGGCTCATTTCTTTTCTTTTATAAAAAAAGTAATTTTTTTTTGATATAGGGAGAAAATATTAATGTCAATATTTTTGTTTGAATATCCTGTTTGTTTATTGCTGGTGACTATAGCTTATAATAACAATAAATAATCAAACAACAATATATTGGTTTTAAAGTTAATTTGCTGCCTGCATAAAAAACTTGACAGATTTTGATTATTTGATATAGCACATCTATATTGATACTATATATTGAATCGATATAACAAAATGAAAAACAGCTGAGTTAACTTATAGTTAGTTAACTTAAACTTATCTAAATTTATATTTTTTAATAATTAAATCTTAATGGATGTAATATCATGTTTCTATTTTTCGGTTTTACCTGAGGTACTTTAATCAAACGCTACCCGGGTTTGGTAGGCGCAAGGTAAAGACCGAAAGATCAAGTCCATAGTTTTTAATATCAATTTTTTCTTAGACGTATTCCTTTCTTTTTTTACCTGTGCGCATCACTATATTCTTTCGAATTAACTATTTGTTATTATGTTATAAAATACGCTCTATTTATCAGATCGCCGTTTTATCTGAAAAATTTTATAACAGATCATAACAAAAGCCTGTCATCGGATGGGCAAATAATACTTATTCCCTATAGCCGGATAATTTCTTTACTATAAGAAATTATAAAAAAGGGAGATAAAAGGGAGATAAAATGATCCGCTTTATCTATCGCAGCCCGCAATTTGAAAAGCAGCTGGAATCACTTCGTAAAGTAGATAAAAAAGCCGCGAAGAAAGCTGATATGATTATCAACGAATTAATGCAAAGTCATGGTGAAAATTCTGAATCCGGAATTGCTATCAAATACGGCAAAATAAAAATTAGAAACTGTATCAAGTATGATCTGGGCAGAGGTTACCGTCTTATAACCGTAATAGACGGCGAACATTTTATATTATCGTTTATAGGAAAACACGAGATATGTAACCGCTGGCTTGATAACAATAAAAACCCGCCGCTATTGTTAAAAAAAACTCTAAGCAAAGAGATTGCCGCAAGTGAATCCGAATCACAAGTCAGTTCGGAACTAACAGTTAATACTACAAAAGAATTTGAAGATACATGCGGATCCGACATTGATGAAAAACACCTGCGTTTGATCTTCAGCGGATTGGCAAACCGGTAATGCATCAATGTTTTTAAAACTTCTTCCGATTCTTAGAACCGGAAAATAAACAAACATATTTAAAAGGAATAATTATGGGCGAAGCAGCAATAAAAATCGGAAAAGACAAAAAAACAACTTTTTTAGACAAAGTAAAACATCTTGTTCCAACCAGCAACTTAAGTCTTTGTTTAACCTGCGGGGCTTGCGCATCAGGATGTCCTGCCACAGGTCTTGAAAACATGGATCCCAGAAAATTTCTACGCATGGTTACTCTGGGCTTAGATGATGAAATCACGGAACATCCCTGGGTCTGGATGTGCACCATGTGCTATCGCTGCACTTATGCTTGTCCGATGAAAATAGATATCGCCGCTATGATATTTGAAGCAAGAAAGCTTTGGCCGCGGGAGAAAAGGCCTAAAGGGATCTTAGGATCATGCGATATGGCGCTTCGTAACGACAGTTGCAGCGCAATGGGAACTCCGGAAGAAGATTTCCGCTTTGTTGTCGAGGATGTTTTGGAAGAAGTACGGGAAACCCAGCCGGGATGGGAAGATCTTCAAGCGCCCATTGATAAGGAAGGAGCTTATTTCTTTTTAAGCCAGAATTCACGCGAACCGGTAACGGAGCCTGATGAAATGGTGCCCCTGTGGAAAATTCTTAATATTGTGGGTGCTGACTGGACATATAGCTGTACCGGGTGGGGCGGTGAAAATTATTGCATGTTTCTGGCAGATGATGAGGGGTGGAAAAAAATCACCAACCTGACGCTGCAAACAGCCATGAAGCTTGGATGCAAAGTCTATCTTAACACCGAATGCGGACATTCAACATTTTCAGTCTGGAAAGGACAGCAGAGACATAAAATAGAAACCGAACTGGAAATCGAACCAATGGTAAGATACTACGCCAAATGGATTCGCGAAGGAAAACTTAAAGTCAATTCGGATTGGAACAAAGATCTTAAAGTCAAATTTACGGTACAGGATCCTTGCAATATAGTGCGAAAAAGTTTTGGTGATGAAATGGCCGATGATCTGCGTTTTGTCGTAACTTCTTGTGTCGGAGAAGAAAATTTTATCGATACCTATCCCAACAAATCCAACAATTATTGCTGCGGAGGCGGAGGCGGATCTCTTCAGTCGGGATACAGAGAATCAAGACTTACCTACGGCCTTCTCAAGCACGAACAGATTATGCGTACCGGCGCTCCTTATGTAGTTACTCCGTGTCATAATTGCCATGCACAGATTGACGAGCTGGGAAAGCACTTTGGAAAAGGGAAGTACAGGACACTGCATCTTTGGACCATCATTGCTCTGTCGCTTGGTATTCTTGGCGAAAATGAGCGCGCCTATTTAGGCGAAGATCTTGTTGATGTCAATCTTCCCATAAACGATACAGGAGAATAACACATGTCAAGCGATGTAATCGGCGCTGTTCTTGTTGTAGGCGGCGGCATTGCCGGGATTCAGGCATCAATGGATTTGGCCAACGCAGGTTATTTAGTCCATCTGGTTGAAAAGAGCCAGGCCATTGGCGGTGTTATGAGTGCGCTGGACAAAACCTTTCCTACCAACGACTGTTCCATGTGCATTTTAGCGCCCTATCTGGTAACAGCCGGCAGGCATCCTAATATTGAATTATTAACTAATTCGGAAATTCTTGAACTAAAAGGAGAAAAAGGAAATTTTTCTGCATTGGTCAGAACTAATCCGCGTTATATAGACCTTTCCAAATGTACGAGCTGCGGAGAATGCACCAAAGTCTGTCCTGTAACATTACCCAATGGTTACGAACAAAACCTTTCTGAAAGAAAAGCTGTTTATAAGCAATACGCACAGGCTATTCCGGGAGCATACGCCATACAGAAAAGCGATAAAGCCCCTTGCAGACTGGCTTGCCCGGCAGGTCTTAATGTTCAGGGCTATGTCCAGATGGTTGGTCAGGGCAAATATAAAGAGGCACTCCAGATAATAATGGAGGATCTGCCTTTGCCAGGAGTGCTGGGAAGAATATGTCCTCATGGATGTGAAGACGCCTGCCGCAGATGCGATGTGGATAATCCTGTTGCCATACGCAGCCTTAAACGTCTTGCCGCGGATAAATTTGATCCAAGACAAATCGAGATCAAAACACTTCCCAAAAGAGAAGAAAAGGTCGCCATCATAGGATCTGGTCCTGCAGGACTTTCTGCTGCATATCATCTTGCGAAAAAGGGTGTGCTTTCCACCATTTACGAAGCACTACCCAAAGCCGGAGGCATGTTAAGGGTCGGCATACCGGAGCACAGACTTCCAAGAAACATTCTTGATAATGAGATAGAAGTAATAACAAATCTTGGTGTTGAAATTAAAACCAACACACCTCTTGGTTCCGATCTTACCATAGATGATCTTTTCACACAGGGTTACAAATCCGTTTATTTGGCAATAGGAGCACACAAGGGTTTTGATCTTGGCGTACCCGGAGAAAAAGCCAAAGGTGTCCGTCAGGGCGTTGATTTCTTAAGAGAAGTTAATCTTACCGGAAAATCCGAAGTCGGCAAAAATATTGCGATAATAGGCGGCGGCAATGTGGCCATAGATGTTGCACGTTGCGCTGTAAGGCTTGGAGCCGAAAAGGTTAATATAATCTACAGAAGAACCCGTGCTGAAATGCCTGCATGGGAAGAAGAAATTCATGCTGCAGAAACCGAAGGAACCGAAATAACCTATCTTGCCGCACCGCAGGAAATATTGACTTCAGATGGCAAGGTTGTCGGCTTGCGCTGTATCCGCATGGAACTGGGAGAACCGGATTCCTCAGGAAGAAGAA
>Ga0180732_1001433_pt1 | contig 14807 bp, 30 predicted proteins | sample KR11_01MetaG_FD_148674 | JGI IMG/M metagenome (GOLD analysis project Ga0180732, IMG submission 148674) | Groundwater microbial communities from the Olkiluoto Island deep subsurface site, Finland - KR11_0.1 MetaG | ecosystem: Environmental > Aquatic > Deep subsurface > Groundwater | place...
AATTCTCTATCATAATATCTGTTTGCCATTAAATCACCTATTTTATTTTTTTGCTTTTATAACTCTATAAAATATTTCTTTCCTTTACATATTGCCCAACCTAAACATGAGCCGTCATAATATCTTTTACACGCATAACATCTTTCACTATGAACTATCATAATATCACTTTCATACGGAAACACAATCCATTTATCTGTTATTTCATGAATATAAAAATCTGGTTTTACTTTACTTCCTTTTCTATAAAATAATGTTGCTATTGTATCCATTCTGTTTGTAATATTCTAATGTTTTACCTGTATTAGATATCATCAATTATTAATATTTCTGAATTATCAAAGTCATCTGTTTGTTTATCTATCTTATTAACATCAAAATATTGTATTTTTAATATATGACTTAACATTACTGCAGGTATTAATCCTCCTCTTGGTATTCCAGTTATGAATTTTATATTTCTTCCAGAGTCTTTAATCATATCATTCAGTTGTATTATCATATTTCTAAAATCATTCCAATCTATATATTCTTTTATCATATTATCACTTTAATAGGTTTGATTAGTTGGTGTTTATTTGGGTTGTTAGGTAGGTTATTGGTTAATAAGTTGGTTTAAATGGGTTTTGAATAGGGAATTTTAGGTTATTTTAAAGGGAAGTGGTTTTATGAAATTAATTTTTGTTAATTAAATATCCATTATTATTATATTCATATAAATTCATATAATCATTAATATTAATAATTAATATTAATCTAAAATTATATCTAATATTAAAATTCATAAAAAAGTTATTAAATTCATTATAATATTTTAATAATTGAAATTTTCCATTATCTATGGTTTTTATATTATAATACTTTCTATATTTAAGTTCAATTAAACATATTTTTTCATTAATATCTTTTGCTAATATATCAATTTTTCCTTTTCCTATTTGATATTCTTTATTAATTAATTTTAATCCATTTTCAATTATATTTAAATTGCTAATAATATAATCTCTAAATTGTATTTCATTATTAAACATATTATTATTATTATAACTATTTATTTTACATATATTTATATTATTAAAAATATAATGGTCAATATTAATTTCACTAACAAGTTTATGTCTTAATATTAATTTATCCTTTTGTAATTTTAAATGATTATTATAGTATTCTTTTTGTTTATCCATATTAATCATCTTTATTAGTTTATCTCCTGTCATTTAATGTTGGTGCAAATTTACTGTGAACTATAAACTTCTTTACAAAATATAAGTTACTTGTATTCAAAGTGTTCAATAATTTTACATTTCTTGGATTTGACATTAATCTTGATATGTTCCATTCAACTCCCTGTTCATCAAGATAATCTTCCTTCTCATCTACTGATAGTGTTGAAAACTCAACATTTATTTTCTTATAATAATATGGTATCTTTAAATGTTTTACTAAATAATACCACTTTTTTCTAAACACCTTAATTGAAATCGGAAGTATTATATTATGTATCGTTTTTAACTTTGCCAATGTATATAAATCCCTTTTCATGAAGTTATATATTACAAAGTTTTTTGGTTCTCCTACTAAAGCTATTTCTTTTAAAGTCTTTGGTGTTATATCTTCATATTCAGGTATCAACTCGTATGAGTTTATTACTAATATGCTTATTCCCATTTTATCACCATTTCTTTTATAATCTTCCTCTATCTTCCACATTATTATATACTGTTTATTTTCATTGTTGAAAGATTGACTATATTAATCTTATTATTTATATAAATTGAAATTACTTCCTTGTTTATTTCGCTCATTTTATTTATGAAACTGTATTCATCAAACTTGAATTTATCAGTTATAAATATAAATACTGTATCATTGTATATGCTTTTCATATATTTCATTATATTTCCAAATCTTATTTTAGCAAACATTACTATTGAGTTCTTTCCTGATAGCTTCAATAAATCAGATGATTTTATACTAATATTAACATTTGGAAATAATTTGAAGTTAACCATGTTTAGTTTTGACCTTGCAGATTTTTTACTTAATGAAATCAAACTTTTTAAAGTGTGAAATCCATTACTGTTTAGATTATCTACATTCCATAATATTATTACATCTAATCTTTCGTTTTTATCATGCATCATTGATAGTTTGTTTTTTAATATATTTTTAATCAATAATACTTTGTAGTGGTTTTCACAAATACTAATGTTTTTATCAGGTATTGTATACTTACATAAACTCGTGTAATAAGCCGCTTCTTCAAATGCTCCTTCTTTTAGGGAAAGATATACATTAAAAGGATGTTCATTCATGAAATCAACCCTTTATAATAATATCTCTAATAACCTTGTCTTCTCGTCATCAGATAGTTTTTCTACATTTTTTGATATTAAGTTATCAAAATCATTTACTATTGGTTCTAATTTATTTAATATTTCATCATCTGTTGTTGTCGTAGTTAATATATCTCTACTTACTATTTTACTTCTTACTTTTCCTGCATACATTTTCTTGAAGTTTAATGATACATTTACCCACATTTCACTTCCCTCTATCATCTTTGCTTCTTTTTGTGTTATCTTTCCCTCTTTTAGTTGCTTTTCGGCCTCTATCTTTCTTTTGTTTGTTTCTTGTTCTTCTATAATCTTTTCAAATATATCATCAGGTAATATTATACTGCACTCCTTACAAAAAAAGGTTTTATGATTTGCTTCACCTGTCATCTCTATTGTATCAATATTCAACTCTGTATCACATTCACATTTCATTAAATCACCATATTTTGTTTTAATAATATATTTATCGTATTTTTAACAATTCTTAATTGACTGTTATCCATTGTCTTTAAAATATCTAATATATCATAAATGTTATTTTTATGACAAACTACACAATTCCATTTTCCATAATTAATTTTTTGTTCATGATTACATTTTTCACATTTCATTATTATCATATTAATCATCTATTAATCATTTCAAATATTTCTTTATCAATTGTTTTACATCGTTTTTTTGCCTGTGTATCATTACCGTCTTTATATAATATTTTAATTAATTGTCTTTTCTCATTTCTTAATTCTTCTAAATGACTATTAAATTTTCTAAATTCTTTTAATTCTAATGAATTATGAATAATGATATTCATATTAATCCTCCTCTTTTATTTTTTTAGCTCATCTTCAATATAAATATGTTTGTTGAAATCCATTAATTAAGTTAAAAAAGGATAATTAGATAGATATATAGGTATTATTTTAAGTTAATTATGGTCTTGTTGAAAGGAGTTATTATTCACTTTAATAACCCCAACTCTTTGAAAGCATCTTTATATCCTTTCCAAACTAACATTGCTTTTATTCTCCATTCCATCTTAACTGGTCTTGTATCTCTCATTAATTGTGCTTCCTCCTTATGGTTTAATTCAAACTCCTTTTTAACATCCTCTTCTGTATAAACTTCTTTCATTATTATAATATCACCTATTTGAAATTATAAATTCTTATCTGAAACACAAAGTTCTTCTTGTAATTCAATAATTTCTTCATTTATTTTCATCCATTTATTTAATGAACTTTCATTTTTATGTTCTTCGTTAAATCCAATAAACCATTGGGATAAACGATACAATTCTCTTAATTTTACAGTGAATACTTCTCTTTTTTTTCCATAGTCTTCTATTTTTACATTCATAATATCACCTATTTTGTTTTATGTTCTTTTGTTTTATGTTCTTTTGAATAACATTCATATTGTCCTTTGCTTGTTATTGTTCCATCTGGAAGTTTTATTTTTCCATAAGTATTTTTACAATCTGTATCTACAAATGGAACAAATCTATTGTGATTATGATTTTTACATTCAGGACAATAAGCTCTTCCATCAATAAAAGTCATTTCAGATTCATTAAAGTGTTTTACCATTTATACCATCTTTCTTATTACTTCTTTTTCTATAACTTCTTTCAAAGTTTTAAATATATTATCTTCTTTATAATTATCTACTTCTATATATTTTATATTGTTATACTTTTTAATATTTTCTTTTATCCATCTTGAATGTGGTTCTGTGGCATCATCTTTCTGTTGTATAATAAATATTTTGATGTTTGAAAATAACATTCTGTCAAAATATTGTTCTATTTCATCACTTTTGAACCATTCTAAATCTGAAAAAATGAATAGTATCTTTTTATCAACTCTTCTGCTTCTAAATCTATTTACGGCTTCATATAATGTATTTTCTTGTCTTGTTGACCCTCCTAAATTAGGTATATCATTTACTTTCCTGCTACTTATCTCCTTAATCACCTTTGTCTCTGTTGCAAATGCTATTATGAAACTCTCTCCAACTCCCTCTATTGCTTTACAAAATGCAAAACTTCCGTTTATGAAGTCATCATGATATTTTGCAGTTGATGAACTTACATCTAATACTATTCCCGCTAAAAATTTGTCATCCTTTCCTATGTTCCATTTTTTGAATATGTTCTTATTATCTTTATTCATTGCTTTTCTCAAGTTCAATCTACCTGACCTTTTGTTCTTGACCCATTCATATTGTGAATTATCTTTAATCCTTTCAAATATTCTTCTGAACTTGTTAATGGAATAGTTTGTTTTCATCTTTTTTCCATAAACTTCTCCTTCTTTGTCAAACTCCGTTTCTCTTGATAATCCTCCAGACTTTTCTATTTCTCTTATTGATTTTATATCATCTATCATTTCATCATTTATTTTTTCCATTGTTCTTTCCACTTCCTGTTTTATCATATCATCAATATTATTTGAATCTTTTTCTGTGTCATCATTGTTATTTTCTTTACTATCATCTGATTTATCATTTTCTTTATTATTGTTATCTTTTCCTTCATTACATTTATCATTATTTTCCTTTTCTGTCATTTCTGTAATTTCCTTTTTTAATTTATTGTTTAATTTGTCTATTTCTTTCTTACCTAATTTACCTTTCATTTCTTTTTTTATGTCATCCATATCGCTTTTTGGTTTGTTTCCATATTTTTTCAACAACTCAAATAATAGGAAGGCATTAACCATTCTTGCTTCTTCATTTCCTGTTATATATTCATTAATGTATTTCTTTATCAACTCCATATCACTATCAATAATATGATAGCTCTGTTGAAATATTTGTTCTGATACTTTTATAAGATTTAAATCAATAAACCTTTTTCTTCCATATAATTTTATAAATAAATCTTTTTCATTTAATGAGTATAAATTTAAACATGATAGTCTAAAGTAATCTTTTGTTTTTCTGAACATTATTGTGAAAAGATTTTCACATCTTTGGTCTTCCAATATGTTTATTAATTTGGCTAAAACTCTATCTCCTGTTGAATTTATTACTTTCTCTTCGCTGATAGGAATCCCAAACAATATATGTCCTAATTCATGATAGTTCACTCCTTTAATTGTTGCAAATTGTTCTGCTTTACTTTTCTTTTTTGTATATGATTTTATTATATCAAATCCTATTTCTATTGTATTAACTGAATTAGTTATTCCTAATTTAGTCGGAGAATTGAACACTGCTATATCTCTCTCTCCTATTGTGCTGTCTACCTTTTCAAAAAATATTTCAAATGCTTCATTTTGCATAATATCACTCTTTATCTTCTTTTCCACTTAATACTAATGATACTATTTCATTTATATATTCTCTATCTTCTGTTTGGAATTTATTAGAGAAGGACATTGTTGCTATCTCCTCTCCAAATAATTTTATATTCCTTTCAAATTGCATTAGTGCTCTCGTTGAAACTGGAGAGTTTGTCTTACCTGTGTTGAAAGCATATCTTAATTTGTCCGCCAATATTAGCAATCTTTCATCTCCTATTAGTTTCTTCTCTACTTCCTTACTATATCCTATGGTTAATATCAAATCAAATCTATCCAATAGTGCCATATTCATTCTTTTTATTCCTTCATAAACCATCAAATCAGAGGGATTAATTGTTGCTATAAATATGAAGTCTTTATGTGCTTCAATCTCCTCTCCATTATGTTGTCTTAATACTATCTTTCTCTCATCATCCAGCAACATATTTAAAAAGAAAATCATTTCTGGAGAAGCAGAGTTGATTTCATCTGCAACAAACATACCTCCATCTCTTACCATCTTTGTTAAAATTCCATCACCCCATTCAAACTGATTATTAACTGGTTTATATTCTCCAATCAAATCTTCAATAGTTATACCTCTGTCAAAACTAACTCTAAAATATGGCATTTTCAACTCTGATGCAGTATGCCTAACAAGATGTGTTTTTCCTGAACCTGTATCACCAACAAGCATGATATTCATTTTGTTTTTTACTGCCTGTTTTAATATCTCTACATCTGTCTTACCTTCAATATCTCTCTCAATATATTTACCTGCCATACTATCACCTTTTTTACTTATTTAAAACTAAAAATCTTGTTTTCATTTTAATTATTTTTTTTTGTATTTCTCTTATTTCTTTTGAACTTTTTTCAAGTTCTTTTTTATCATTTTTACTAAACATATAAAGATTTCTAAAAAGAAAAATAGAATCTCTTAATTCAAAAAGTTTTTTTTCTAATTCTGTAATATCATCTACTCTATTCATATAAATCACCTTTTTATTTTGTTACTTTATATGCTCTATTTCAAATTTAGCATTGTTATCCATTGCAGCATCAATATATTCCATTATATCTTTATCTGATATTAATTGAACTTCTTTTACTTCATACATAATATCACCTCATTATCATCTTTATTGTGTCATTTAATAAAGTTATTTTATCTTCAAATTTTACTTTGTTATCAATAAGTGTATTTTCCATTTTAGAAATCATTTCTATTTCATCCTTATCTAAATGATAAACTTCTCCTAATGTTTCTCCTTTTCCACTTGGAACTTCCACATATTCTTTTCTGTTTTTCTCTATATAATTCATTATTCCACTTAACTTATTTTCTATCTCCTTTTCTTGTTTTATCTTTATTTCTTTTTTACTTATTTTTGTGTTATATTGCTTGCTTATATATTCTGAGAATATTATAATATTAGTATCAATTCTTAAACTTCCGTTTTTTCTTAATTGCAAACTGTCATCATCTAATTCTATACAATCATTACATAAAAAAGTATTTCCAATAACAATATTATTACATAAAGGAGTAGAACATTTTCTTTTTGTTTTACCATCCAGAGTATCAATAAGTTTATGTCCGTTTTTGCATTGATAAATACTTCCAGAAATATGCGTAATATTAGCACCACAATATTCACAAATTGGTTCCTTCTTCTTTTCAATTTCTCTTTCAACAATAGCTATTGCAGAGTGTATTGAAATCTTATCATTTATTAAACTTTCTAACATATTGTTTATCTTTTTATTCATACTATCACCTGCTATTAGTTAATTCCCATATAAGCATTTGACTTATATGGACTGAAAAACTAAAAAGGAAAGGGAATTTACCCTTTCTTTGGTTCTGTTTTCTTTTCTACCTTTTTTGCATCTCTTGCCTTTTTTGCATCTTCCTTTAACTTCTCCGCTTCTTTGAGTTTCTTTACTAACTCATTGGTTGGAACATTCAATATTTTTGAAGCCATTTCAGCTGAAATAACTCCTGCATTTATTGCTTGTTCATTCCAATACTTTCCCTCATTGTCTTCTTCAACTACAAATAGTTTGATTGTAGCCTCTGCTTCCAAAGTGCCTACCGCTGGAATTTCTCTTGGAGTTCGTCCAATTCCCATTGCAGATTTTATGTCTTTTTCTGATATTTCTCCCTTCTCTTTTGCCGCTTTTAGTTGAGCTAAAAGTTGCTCCATTTTTAGTTGCTCCATTTTTGTTTGACCTACCATATATCTCACCTTTTCCTCGTTTATTATTCTGGGTGTATTTCATATGAGGAACTTGATATTTTGCACGATGAAGTTACTCATCATACTCTTTCATTCCGTTTAAATTATTAAAATAATTTAAAGGAAAAATGATATAGTATCTTGAAAATTAGGTATTATAAGTTCATATGTTGATTAAAAATATATTTTTAAATATATATGTTTTAGAGTATAGATTAGATTAATTGTTATTTTCTGGTAGTTAAATATGTGTTATGTATTTAGTTTGGATAAGCTATTTCTTAATTCTATTTTACAAGATTTATTCCTTTCACCCTTTTTAACATGATTCATAAAATTAAGCACTAATTCAATATGTTTTCTCTTGACTATTGAATAGTCTTTAATATTATATAAAATATTCATAATAACATCTCTGTTAGTTATACCAAATCTATATATCTTTTTATAATGCTTTATTTTTGGGTAGTATGAAATATAACTTTTATGTATATAATGCTTTATATATTTCATTGAATTTTCATTTGTGTTTACTAATGATAATGATATTGGACCAATATCTTTTCCTCTATTATACATTCCTATTGTTCCTTCACCATCAAAAAATCCTGCAAACCATATCCAAAATTCTCTATTTCTATTGTCATTTTGTTTCCTATCAAATATATTTGAATTTTTAATAATATCTTGTTTATTTTTAAATTTAATAAAATCTATTTTTTGTAATTTGTTCATAATAGTTTTCATTAATTTATCATACTCTTTATCCTTCATTTTATCTTTTCTTTTATCTATTAATGTGTCAACTTTCTCTTTTATATCTGTTAATTTATCAATTTTGTATCCATAGCTTTTAAGGTTTATTTTACTCTCTATTAATATTTTACATTCGTTATCATCAAAACCCATCCATTTTAGTGTTTCTAATGTATTCATAATAATCATAATAATTTTAATCTACAAATGAAACATAATTGACTATTTAATATATCTTCATTTGTTGTAGAAGTTATTGTTCCACATTCTTTACATTTAAATAATGTTCTTTTCATTATTATCACATTTAATTATATTTTATTATAAAGTATACTAAAAATAAAGGGAGCATTACTCCCTTTACAAAGATTTACTCTTCAACTTCTTCTGGTTGATTCATCTTTTTAGCCTCTTTTGCAGCTTTCCTTGCCTCCTTCTCTTTGTTTGCTTCCTCTGTTTCTTTCCTTGCGGTCTTTATGATTTCCTCTACATTTCCTCTCAAAACACGCTTTATGTCTTCCAAGTTTTCACTCCTATCCACGATGAAAGTCTCGTTTGTCGTCCATCCCTCTTCCTCAAAAACTTCCTCCATTACACTCACGCTATATTGAGTTGTTCCAATAGGAACCTCTGCTTTCTTTTTTGCTGAAATTCCGACCGCTTTCTTTATATCTTGGTCAGAAATTTCTCCCTTCTCTTTTGCTTCTTTCAACTGTTTTAAAAGTTGCTCCATATTTGCCATAAAATCACCTTTGTTTTTTTATCTATAGTTTGTAAAGTTTATTGATTTTTGAAGTATATAAAGTTTATTTTCTATTTAAACAATTTAAAATTTTAAATTAGAACTCTTTTAATTGTTCAATATCTCAAATCAACAAATATATCCTGTATTACCATATTATTCTTTTTTTCTCTTTATTAGCAAGTTCTCTTGATTCTATTCCTGCTTCTTTTAAATATCTTTCTAAAATATCTAATGATGAATGACCGGTAAACTTTTGTATTGTTCTAATATCATATCCTTCATTTAACATATCCATTATTCTTGCATAACGAAACCAATGTGTTGAAAATTCTTTTTTCAAATAATATATTCCACTCCACCTAATTATATTATATATCTTCACATATAAAGCTCTTATTTCATTTTCATTACTTCTATTAATTTTATCAAATAAAAAGAAGTTACTATCATCTCTGTTTAATAACCTATTAATTGCTTCTTTCTTTATTTCATCAGTTGTCAAAACAATAGTTCTCCAATTATTTCCTTTTTCTTTTATATCAATAGTGTCAAGATTTTCTCCTTTAAATGAATTGTTTTTCATTAATATCAATTCTCTTATTCTACAACCTAATTCATATTGTAACTTAATAGAAAACGATATATCATTTGGATATATTATTATATTTTTATATTTAATTTCTTTTTCTATATAAAATTCACCATAAATAATTTTATATTTATCATTGTCTTTTTGTATTTTAAATTTTCTGCAAACTATTCCTTCTTTATTAATTTTTTCAGATAATTCTTTAACATTCTTTAATGCAACTCTTATTACTTTATCTCTATGTGGAACTTTACTTTCAATAAGATTTTTCTTTAGTAGAAAATCTTTTATATTTTTAATTTCTTCATCAGGAAATTTTTTGTATTCTAAATATTTTTTAAATGCAAACCATAAAGCATAACTTCTATTCATACTAAAATATCTTTCAAAATTATCAATATCAAAACCACCACAATTCTGCAATAAAACATTAACTATTGTTCCATAAGTTTTAATGGAAGCATCGCTCTTTACCCTACCTTTTAACCAGTTCATAAAATCTTGGGTTTCAAGCAATATTTTGTTGTGTTGCTTCTCTATTCTAAATACCATGTTTAATCACTTTGTAAGGTTAATATTATAAAATGTGTATTTTATAATATTGTTTAAAGTATTTAAGGTTATGTATTCATTTAAGTTCATTTCCATAATATCTCATCTAATATTTTAAACTATCTTAAAATTGGTTAATTTTAATGATAAACTCTAACTTTAATATAATCCCAGCTATTAAGTATTGATTAGTTGATGTTTATTTATGATTTGGGGTAGGGGATAAGTGTAAAAGTATGGTTAGTTAATGGTTTGAAAGGGAGAAATTAGCTGTTTTTAAAGGGAAAATAGGTTTATGATAAAGATTAGCATATATTCATTAATATAAAGCATTAATAAAATATATCATTCATCATTTAACATTTTATTCAACTTATCTTTATTAAATCTTGGACATTTATATTCATAACTATGTCCTTTTGATGGTTCAGGATTGTCGCTTTTTTGAAGTAATTTTCTTGCGTTCCTGTTTTCTTCTCTTTCTTTAATTTTAGCATACTTTATAGTTCCTTTTTCTGATAAACATTTTACAACTTTAATAAATGTATTTACTTTCATATTTCCATGTTGTTCAGGAAAATATTGTTTATGTCCCATTCTAATCATAAGTTCATTATAAGAAATACTCATTCTTTCTCTTATCTCTTTTGTCTTACTTTTCAAATCGTCTGTATCTAATAACTCTAATGCTATTTGCTTTTGAATATCATTTAACATATAAATCACTTAAACAACTTCTTTAATGGTTCAAATCCTTTGCTTACAAGAAATTTTGCACTATGAAATGTTATTAAAGCTGGTAATGCTAATGGAGCTATTGTTAATGTAATTCCAGATGCTATAAGTATTTGACTTATAGGCATACTGAATATCTCAATTATTTTATTTTTCACGTTTTAACCTTTTTTCTATTTCATTTAATTCATAAATAGCTTTATTCAATGCAACTGATAAATATCTTATCTTATTCATAAGTAACTTTATATGTCTTTTTAAACTTAATTTTCTTTCCCTTAAATTACGTTTATTCATGTTTTCCATTTAAATCAGCTTTTTTATGATATAATCCATTTGCTATATAATATATTCCTGATATTAGAAATATTCCAATAATAATTAACATGACTGTTAATGGTGTATTATCTTTTGGAACATTATTATTTTGTGTAACATTATGAGTTATAATAATAATAGTTTCATTATTAATGTATTTAGGAACTTCTTTTATTATCGTAATATTATTTACTGTATTGTTCGTAATGTTTTGATAAACTGTTTGGTTTTGATAAACTGTTTGTATTCCTCCACCAGAATTATAATAGACTGTATTTGTTACTAATTGATAATCTACTTGTTTTATTCCTGAAACAATATTCATACTTATTGTATAATTATTAGGTTCAATATTTGGTAAAATATACAACCACAAATAAAGATTATATGAACCTGCTCCTAAATAAATTTCTGTATTGTTATCATAACAACTTATAATATATGATGTTGAATTTTGTTCACAATAAACTCTATTTATAAATGTTCCTGTAATGTTAAAATATCCTGTTGTGTTTGTGTTATTTGCAGAAATGTTGAATTGAAAATAAACTGGGACTGTTTCTGTTGTTCTAATTTGAAATGAATAATTCAAACTTTCATTACTACCTGCAATTATGTTATTTGGAACGAACTGAACAATATTATAAGCTGGACTATCTGCCAAAACCATTGTAGGCATTAAAAGTAATGCTAATATAAACAATATTTTTTTCATAATTTATCACGTTTTAAAATAACATATACTACTAATATAACTATTAATAGATTTATTATAATTATAGCTCTTATTATTATATCTAATTCAATCATAATTATCACTTTAAAACAGTTTGATTATTTTAATTACTTCAAACTTTTTATAATCACACAAATAGTAATAGTCTTTAATATCTTTTTTAAAATGTGCTTTAACAACAAAAACATATGGTTTTCCAAATCCATAATCTTTTACTCTTTGTTTTGCATACCATTTTGCATCACTTAAAAGTCTGGAAAATCCTGTAAATTTATCAAAGTTAGGAATTTTATTATTCTGCCCACGATACATTATTTGTTCATTAAACATATTTATCACTTCATTATACCTTCATAAATGTAATCTCCAAACATGAAATACATTGCAACCAATCCACCAAATCCTCCTGCTATTAGATTCAATGTTTCAATCGGAAAGCCTGCAAATATGACATATTTTATTAATATATATCCTATTGAAAATCCTATTATTCCAAATATTCCTCTCAATCCTAAATTGTAAAAAACATTTTTATTAATTTTCATTGTAATCATCTTTATTAAATTAGTGTCAGGATAAAAAATAAAATTCCTGACTAAATTAAATTTTACTGTGGCAAAACATATGTTGTTATGTTATATGTTCCAGGTACCAAGTTAGCCGCAAAGTTATTTATTACTTCAAAATTAACTCCTCCACCGTTTGCTGGAAGTGTTAATTCATTATTTCCATTTGCTGAATAACTGATTAAATCAGTTTCAAATAACCAGTTTGTTGGAGACCAATTACCTAAATCTTCTGCTGGCATTATCCAAATCTTTGCTCCAGAACAGTGTGTGTAACTATCGTATGTGTTTTCTTTATCACAATAGCTATTTCCTTCATTAGGGTTTGCATTATAATCTCCTGTTATTGGCAAACTTGTAGTTAGTGTACTTGTTGTCCAATCGTTAGATACAACACCTAAATTTACTGCATTTGCTATGTTCCAAGGTTTTGTTTCGCTTATATCAGGATAATATACAACTATATATCCTGATAAGTCATTTGTTGTATCAACTTTATATTTAAATTCTGAACCGCTAATGCTGTAATATAAAGTTGCCTTTTTATCTGGTGTTATTGCCCATGTGTCTGTGTTTTTTGATGACAATTGAAGAACTCCTTGATATGTTGTTACCACACCGTCAGTTATATCAGACGGATTTCTTACATCAGTACTGAATTTTACTACAACTGGATTGTTTGCATTATTTATTAAGGTATTTATTTCTGATATTTGTGTATCTCCTCCTGTTGCAGAACCAGCAAATGTTGTATCCCCTGAAAGCAATACTGATTGAGCTATTGTAAATGTTTGCTGAACTGTTCCATAATAACTCAAAACAGCTGCACTCACTCCTACTGACATTACTGCCAAAGCGATGAGGAATGCTGGAACGCCGAAAACTTTTTTGCTGAAAAGTTTCTGTTTTAATTTTGTTTGCATAATTTATCTACCTCTTTGTTTATCGTCTTTACTCTTATTCGGATAGACTTACCTTTGCTTCAATGGCGACAGTGCCATTCATCTATAATTGATGAAAATTACTTTTCTTTAATATTTAATATTCCATATCCAATAAATATTACTATAAATAATATTGCCGCTATGTCATTTAATATTCCTCCAACTGATTTTAATTGATTTATGAATACATCTATATTAACTATGAATATATAAAGTTGTATTGCTCCAAATGCTATTAATAGAGATGCCATTATCCTTTTTACTATTGACATTATATCACTTTTATTTAAATCCTAATTCTTTTGCTAATACTATCATTCTATTATATTCCTTTTCGTTTAATTTTTTTTCAAGTGAAAATTTACTTAATGCTTTTAATTCTGCCATTTTAATCATTATTTCAAATTCTATTAGATTATTCATAAATATCACCTTTACTTGTTAAACACTTTCCAAAATCTAACATTTCATTCAGTTGAACGGTGAGATGTGTCCAACCTTATTAGGGTATCTAACAAGTTTTATATATCATCATTCTTTCTATTTTATCAAATGTAATACATCCATCTATATTATTATTTGAATCTCCCTTTGTTACAAATCCTTTTTGAACTGTTGTATTTACTGTTGTCCATGTATCATTTACTTCTATAATATCTGTTTCATAACATTTATCAACAATCCTATGTATTATATATCCTCTACCATATCCGTCTGGTGCATGAAATGTAATTACATCTCCAATTTTAACATCATCTTTTATAAGATTATTAATCATATTTTCTTTATCATATAATTTTAATGTTTCATAATATTTTGTTTTATTAATTTCTGATATATTATATTCTGATATATTATATCCTGATAAAATATTATTCATTGTTTCATTTAAATATGTTTCATTGATATAATTACTATAATATCTATTATATGCTTTATCTACCGTATAACATGGACAATCAAGATAAGGATACATTGACTTTGTGCAACTAACCGTATT
>Ga0180732_1001434_pt1 | contig 14797 bp, 13 predicted proteins | sample KR11_01MetaG_FD_148674 | JGI IMG/M metagenome (GOLD analysis project Ga0180732, IMG submission 148674) | Groundwater microbial communities from the Olkiluoto Island deep subsurface site, Finland - KR11_0.1 MetaG | ecosystem: Environmental > Aquatic > Deep subsurface > Groundwater | place...
CGATGAAACGGGTGATTGCATGACGAAGTGCAACCTCTGTCCGGAGGACGCCACCCCGCGGTGCGTTAGCGCCTGCCAGACCGGCGCCCTTACACTGAGCGGCGGCGACCGTCATGCGCAAGAGAAGAAGAGGAATTACGCCAAAGAGATGACTGGAGACCGGGAAAATGGCTGATCAGGAAGGGATCCGTCCCGTCGGGTGTGGCTATGGTCTGCTCGGGCTGTGTTGTGTTTCCTGTTTGCAGGGACCCTGCCGCAGAAGCCCTTTCGACGATGCGGGCAGCGGGAGATTCTGCGGGGAGGACAGCGATTGGATCGTGGCACACAATATCATGCAGCGGGTTGCGCTGGAGAGCCTGCAAACAATGGCGGCTTTTCGGGAAACCCTGGAGCGGGCCTCCGACCCGGGAGGCCGGATCGAGGCGTCGCGCCTGGAGGAGATGAGGCTCCTTCTGTCCCCCTTCTCCCGTGGGCCGAGTCCATTACTGGAAGCGATTTACCCTGAAGCGGCCTTCCCCTCGTTTCATGCCCTGGGATTTCCCAGAGGATCGTGGATAACCGCGCTGATGGATGCGGCCGCCGAACGCCCGCCCGAGAGGCGGGACCCCGAAGCGATCCTGACCGATACCCTTCGTCTCTCGGCGATGGCCCTTACGGCGGAGGCCCTGGCTCGGGAACTGGCCGATTCGCCATTGGACGAGATCGACTTCGTCCTGCCCGACTCTCCCTCCCCTCTTCTGCTGCTCCTTTCCGACGAGGGCGGTCTTCAGGATGACGGCCGGGAGGCGTTGATGAATAAGATCGATGGGGCCTGCCGCAAAGAAGCGTGGGTTTACCGGCTGCCGCATGTCGCCCTTTTGCCTTCTTTCACCCACCGAGTGTTCGCGAAATGGAGCCTCCCCGTATCGATGACCGGGAGCATTGCCGTCGTTTTTTCTTCATCCATGCTTCCGGGGCTGGGCGCGCTGGTCCTGGGATTTTCTCTCCTATCCCTTCCGGGGTATCCCATCCAGGGAAGCCCGCTTGTAGAAAATTACCTGACGCAGGACCTGAAGAGAAAATTCGGCCACGCCTATCTGAGAGTTCCTCCCCGCGAAGATCTTTGTGAAGCGATCCTCAGGAGTCTCAGATCATGAGATACGTAGTCGTGGGCAGCGGTCCCGCCGGGATTTCCGCCGCCGAGGAGATCAGAAAGACCGATCCGGTCGGCCCGATTACCATGATCACCGCGGATCCGTATCCGGCCTACTCTCCGGTCATGCTGACCTACTGGATGTCGGACCATTATCCCGAGGAGCGCCTTTTCTTCCGGGATATAGGACAGTGGGCAACGGATCACGGGATCGATCTTCGCTGCGGCAGGGAGGCAAAGGCCATCGACGTTCACCGGCAGGTGGTGACTCTCTCCCCCGGCGAGGAGATCGCTTATGACCGGCTGCTCATTGCCGCGGGCGCCGTGCCCCTGATCCCGCCTATTCCCGGCATCCGCGCAAAAGGGGTTTGCACGTTCCGGACGTTCGCCGATGCGGAGGAGATCCTGACCTCCCGCCGGGATCTGGAACATCTCTGCATCATGGGGGGAGGCTTCATCGGGATAAAACTGGCCTGCCACCTGCGGGAACGGGGTCTTTCGGTATTGGTCGTTGAAAAAGAGCCGAGACTCGCTTCCCGGATTTTCGATCAGCGGGCATCCGACATCGTCAAAGAGCAGCTTTGCCGGCACGGAATTTCGGTGGAAACCGGCGCCGGAATCGCGGAAATTTCAAATCAGGACGGGTGGGTGTCGGGAGTCCGTCTGGAGGATGGCCGGATTTTCCCCGCCCAGATCCTGGTGGTCGCGGTGGGTGTACGGCCCAATACCTCCTTCATCGGGGCCCCGATCGCCGCAATCGGGGGAGGGATTTCGGTCGATGAGCGGATGGAGACCTCTATGCCCCACGTGTACGCGGCAGGAGACGTGGCGACGACAAGAGATTCCATTACCTCTTCGCCCTTCAGCAATGCCGTCTGGCCCGCCGCTACCAGGCAGGGCAAGGTGGCCGGGGCCAACATGGCCGGCGGGCGCCGGCGCTACATCCACAATTTCAACCTGAACGCCCTGAATCTTGACGGTTTGCCCTTGGCTTCCGCAGGTCATTCCCTCGAACCGAAGGAGGGCGACATCACGGTTTTTCAGGAGGAGAATGGGAATGAGTATCGGAAGATCGTTCTCAAGTCCGGAGTACTGATCGGATTCATCCTGATCGGAGACACCTCCCGGGCCGGTCCCTTCCTCAGCAGGATGAAAAGGGGGGATATCATCGAAAACCCGGCGGAACTCTTAACCCAAACCAGTCATGCGCCCTCGGGATTGCCGCCGTACATGGGCTTCCGTCACGGCTCCCTTTGGCCGCGCTTCAATGAGATATAATGGTGTGTAATTAAAGCTTGCCAAATATACAAAAACTTATATAATACATCCATGAAGATCAAACCGCTGAAATTCGTGGGGTCTAGCCTTGATGACCTTCGCAATTTTCCTGATGAAGCACGTCGGGCCGCAGGTTTTGAACTCCATGCGATTCAATCCGGACTTGATCCGAGCGATTGGAGAGCAATGCCGATTATTGGCTCAGGTGTAAAGGAAATACGTATTCATATGCTGGGGGAGTGGCGTGTTATCTTTGTCGCCAAGCTCCGGGAAGCGGTTTATGTGCTTCATGCGTTCCAAAAGAAAGCGAGGAAATCAAACCAGCAGGATATTGACTTGGCTCGTAAGCGCTACAAAGAAGTTGGAGGATAATCTATGAAAAAAACTATTGTCGAGTCTTCCGGCAATGTATTTATCGATCTTGGGTATTCTCCCGAAGAGGCTGCAATACTTCAGATGCGTGCCGATCTTATGGCTAAGCTTCGCAAGTTCATCGAAACCAATAAACTTACCCAAGCCAATACCGCCAAGATCCTATGTGTCAGTCAGTCCAGAGTTTCCGACTTGGTAAGAGGAAAATGGGAGCGATTCAGCCTTGAAATGCTTGTCACTCTTGCCACGAGGGCAGGCATGCATGTCAGTCTGAGAACAGCAGCATAGAGACGTCCGATCAAGCCAACCGTGCTTGACATAATACAACGTACTGAGTAAAATTACTCACCATATTGAGTAAATTTAAATCACGTTTTACCCACTACACTAAGCTGTACATTTTCCAGCCAAATCCTTTCCTACAAGAAGATGATCGGACAGCTCCAGGACGCCGGCAATACGACGACCCTGGCCCACTATCTGGAACTGCTCACCGGCGCCGGGATACTGACCGGCCTGCAAAAGTTTGGCTTATTTCCCATTTCTATAAAAAATCCCGACGATTTCTTGAAATCCGCCTTTGACATAACTCATATGAAGGTGTAGATTTCTTTCCATATTTCTCAAGAACCTCGATTCCAGACAATTACAAACCATATACAAAATGACCAACGAAACCTTCAAGGACATAGAAAAGCTCGAAGCCGACCTCTGGGAGGCGGCGGACAACCTCCGCGCCAACTCGAAGCTCACCTCCAGCGATTACTTCATGCCCGTGCTGGGGGTGATCTTCCTCCGCCACGCCGCCAACCGCTTCGACGCGGTCGCCCGGCAGATCGAGGCGGACCAGACCAGCGGCAAGATGCCAAAGCGTAAAGTGCAACCGATCGACTTTCTGAGCCGCCGCGCACTCTGGCTCCCCGAGACGGCCTGCTACGACTGGATCATGCAACAGGCGGCGACGAGTGGCAGCGATTTGCCCAGGCTCGTCACCGACGCGATGACGGCCATCGAGGCCGCGTTCGAGCCGCTAACCGGCGTTCTGCCGAAAGACTACGGCATCTTCGAACCGACAGTCCTCGAAGACCTGATGCGGCACTTCAACAGCGAGCGGATCAAGCAGGCCACCGGCGACGTCTTCGGCCGCATTTACGAGTATTTCCTCGCCAAATTCTCCATCCAGAAGGCGCACGACAACGGCGAGTTCTTCACCCCTTCCTCTCTCGTCCAGACGATCGTCAACGTCATCGAGCCCGATCACGGCATCGTGTTCGATCCCGCCTGCGGTTCGGGCGGCATGTTCGTCCAGTCCAGCCACTTCATCGAGCATCAGGGCGGCAACACGGCGAAGAAGGTCGTCTTCTATGGGCAGGAGAAGAACCGCGACACGATCCGCATCGCCAAGATGAACCTCGCGGTCCACGGGCTGGAGGGGAAGATCGCCGAGGCCATCACCTATTACCAGGACGAGCACGTCCTGGCCGGCAAGTGCGACTTCGTCATGGCCAATCCGCCCTTCAACGTCGATCTGGTCGACGCCGAACGGATCAAGGGCGATCCGCGTCTCCCCTTCGGCCTGCCGGGCGTGAACAAACAAAAGAAGGTCGGGAACGGCAACTACCTCTGGATCTCCTACTTCTGGAGCTACATCTCCGAGAAGGGCCGGGCCGGCTTCGTTATGTCCTCCCAGGCCTCCAGCGCCGGGCACGGTGAAAAGGAGGTCCGCCGGAAGATCGTCGAGACGGGCGACGTGGACGTGATGATCTCCATCCGCTCGAACTTCTTCTACACCCGCTCTGTCCCCTGCGAGCTGTGGCACTTCGACCGGGCGAAGCCCGCCGAGCGCAGGGACAAGGTGCTGATGCTCGATGCGCGAAACGTCTACCGCAAGGTCACGCGGAAGATCTACGACTTCTCGCCCGAACAGATGAAGAATCTGGCCGCCGTCGTCTGGCTTTACCGCGGCCAGCGGGAGCGCTTTCTGGCCCTGGTAAAGGAGTATCTCGGTTGCGTCTGTGACGAGAGTGCGGCGATTCCCGATATGCTCTCTGCCTTCGAGACGACGCTCACCGATCTGCGCGGCCGGTTCGACCGTCTCGCTGGGGCCGTCGGCAAGCACGCCGACCTTGATCCCGCCAAGAAGCAGCCCCTTGCCGACGCCGCCACCGAGCTGCGCGAAGCGGTCACGCTCTACGAGAAAGACCGGGAAAAACTTCTGGCGAATCTCCGTGTTTTCGGCCAGAGGTATGCCAAGTCGCTGCCGGACGAGAACGAAACCCAGCGCACCGTCCGTGAAGCGTTTGCCCCCACCGCCGAAGCGATCCGTGGCCTCATCAAGCAGGTGGACCTGCTCCATAAGCTGGCCGCCCGTCTCTCAGACCGTGGAGGCGAGCTTGCCGTCGACGAAACCCTCTCCACCGCTTACGACCGCCGGGCAACGGCCAAACTCGTGAAGCAACTGGATGAAGAACGCAAGACCGCCGTCGAGCAGCTCCGGCAGGCCGTCTATTTCCATCGGCAAATCGTCTGGCTGCAGGACCGCTTCCCCAAGGCCGAGTTCCAGGCGGTTCCGGGGCTCGTTAGGCTCGTGGACCGCAGGGAGATCGAGGCCGCCGACTGGAGCCTCACCCCCGGCCGCTACGTCGGCATCTCCCCGCACGAGGAAGACGAAGACTTCGACTTCGAATAGACCATGCGGGACACCCACATGGAACTGGCCGACCTCAATCGGGAGGCGGCAGAGCTGGCGGCAAAGATTCAGCAGAACTTCGAGGAGTTGGGGATATGACCGCCCATCCGATCAAGACCATTGGGGAAGTTGCCAAGGTTAAAGGCGGCAAACGGCTTCTCAAAGGAATGGAGGTGCAGGATGAAGAGACTGCCCATCCATATCTTCGCGTAGTAGATTTTGGCCCGGAGGGCATTGATCTTAGTATCATCAAGTTTATTTCCGAAGAAGCATTCAATCCTGTTAGTCGCTACATCATTACCAGTGATGATATCTACGTCAGCATCGCCGGAACAATAGGGAGAGTGGGTATCGTACCAGTCGACCTGTCCGGCGCTAACCTGACGGAGAATGCCGCCAAAATCACTGAAATCAGCAGCGATATCGATAAACGTTATCTACTGTCATTCTTGCGTAGTGAATTGGGGCAGGGTGTCCTGCAAAGCAAAGCTGGGGGAACATCACAGCCTAAGCTCGCGCTATTTCGAATTGGGGAGATTGAGTTTCCTTGCCCACCTCTACACGATCAGAAAGCGATCGCCTCCATCCTCTCCACCTACGACGACCTTATCGAGAATAATCGGCGGCGGATGGCGCTCATGGAGGAGTCAGCGCGACAGCTCTACATCGAGTGGTTCGTCCGCCTCCGCTTCCCAGGCCATGAACACACCCGCGTCACCAACGGCGTGCCGGAAGGGTGGAAACGGGTGCCGGTACCAGAAGCTATAGCGATCAACCCGCGGACGCCGCTTTCAGATGATAACGAACATTGGTGGGTTGAGATGGCCGACCTGCCCACCAACGGCATGGTCATTCAGAACGCCGTTAAGCGTGATGGTCGAAGTGGCAGTAAGTTTAGGAACGGCGACACGCTCTTTGCGCGAATCACCCCTTGTTTGGAGAATGGGAAAACAGCATTTGTAAACTTCATGGCGGAAAATGAAGTAGGGCGCGGTTCTACTGAGTTCATCGTTCTCCGCTCAGTGAGCTTGACCCCGGAGTTTGTATATTGTCTGGCTCGGACGTATGACTTCCGCGAGCACGCCATTAAAAGCATGATCGGCGCGTCCGGTCGCCAGCGGGTGCAAGAGAGCTGTTTCGAGAAATTCTTGATTCTTATGCCGTCTCGATCATTACTTATGCTATTCGGCGAATCATCTGAACCGATCTTTGAACAGATCAAAATTCTGCATGCACAAAACCAAAAACTCCGCACTGCCCGTAATCTGTTGCTGCCGCGTCTGATGAGCGGCGAGATTGCCATATGAGCGGAAATAGGATATTATAGGTTATGATTTACGAACGTCAAAAACATCTCCTTGCACTGGTAAATGTCATCGGGGGCGAGGTCGGCAGCCTGGATTTTCAGAAGCTGCTTCTTCTTTATTGTCTTGAGGTGGAAGAGTCGCCTTCGTATGAGTTTGTACCTTACAAATTTGGCGGCTTCTCCTTTACGTCCTACGCGGACAAACGGGGCTTGATAGGAAAGGGTTTGTTTGCTGACGAAAATCGGATCTGGAAATTAACCCCAGAGGGAAGGAGCGTTCCCATCACAGTATCCATATTGACGGCAATGAGTCGATTTGTGAAGCGTCACGAAGGATTGCGGGGGAACGAGCTTGTGGCTGAAGTTTATCGGCGGCATCCTTATTATGCTATTCGAAGCGAAATTACGGAACAGGTGCTGGCAGGAGATACGGCGGCTCTGAAAGCGATTGCAGCAGCCCGCCCATCGAAGGGAAGCCCAGGCCTTTGTACGATAGGATATGAAGGACGAACCCTGGAAGGCTTCCTGAATGCTTTGATCAAAGACGAAGTGGCGGTTCTGTGCGATGTGCGGCAAAATCCGATGAGCCGCAAATATGGGTTTTCAAAAAGCACACTGCAAAAATGCTGTAAGGGCGTCAATATCCGTTACGAACACATACCGGAATTAGGTATCGCATCCGAGAACAGGCGGGGGCTAAGGTCTCGGGAGGACTATGATACGCTGTTTGATGCATATACGCGTGAAACTCTCCCAAGCCAAGCAAACGCGCTGACGAAAATAATGAACTGGATAGAAAAAGGTGAACGTGTTGCACTTACCTGCTACGAGCGGGTGCCAGAGCAGTGCCATCGAACTTGCGTGGCAAAGGAGTTGGAGCGAAGGTTCGGAAAGGTGTGTACTCCAAAGTATTTGTGAGGATACATGGCTAAGGAATGCATCCTGGTAACGGTCAAAACCTATCCCACACTATCACGGAAGTATGGCGAGACAGTCTGTACGGCTGGCATTCATGAGGATGGCTCATGGGTACGACTCTATCCGGTACCGTTCCGACGGTTGAACGAAACAGAACAGTACCGAAAGTTCGACTGGCTTGAATGCGATCTGGTCAAAAGCCCCGGTGATCCACGTCCGGAGTCATATCAACCGACTGACCCTAAGCAGTTAATCGCTGTGGGTCACATGGGTACAAAAGACAACTGGCGGGAGCGGCGGCGTTTGTTACTGCAAACCGCAAGGGTTTTTACGAGCCTCCAACCATTGCTTGATGGGGCCAAGGCAAATTCTCTATCACTTGCCATCTTCAAACCGACTCGGATTCTCGACTTCATATGGGAAGAAGAGGAACGCAAGTGGGACCCTTCAAAAGTCGCAGAATTACGAAACCGCTCCCTCCAAGGCGTCTTATTTGAAGAAGATGCCTGGCGACAGATGTTCAGACTGATCGCAAAATTGCCCTATAGCTTTTCCTATAGATTTGTGGATGCGGAAGGAAAAGAGAGTGAGCTGCAGATTTTGGATTGGGAAGCCGGTCAGCTTTATTGGAACTGCATGAAGCGATGCCGTAACGACGAAGCAGCGGCATTGGCAAAGGTCAAGGAGAAGTATTTTACTGAATTCCTGAAGAAGGATTTGCATTTTTTCCTCGGCACAACGCAGCAGTTCCATGCGTGGGCACCCAATCCATGGGTCGTCATAGGTGTTCTTCCCATCCCTTACGAATATCAGACAGCATTATTGTAAACGATGATCACCGCGCTGTCCGCAACCTGTTGCTACCGCACCTGATGAGTGGAGATTGCCGTCTAGGGCACCCAGTATTCTATTTCGCACAGATGGCTTGACAAACCATCTGAAAGAAATACAATGCGCACATGAAAGTGAAGCTGGGAAAACAGGAAATGCAGATGCTGGCCTATCTGCAGATGCGCAAGCGTCAGACAGTCAAAACCGGTGAGCTGACCGATCCGCTGCAACTAAGCCTCGAGCAGGAGCGGGAGTTGTTCCGCCGGATGGCTCGCGGGGGATTGATCGCGCGGGTCCGCCCCGGTTTCTATCTTGTGCCGGCGCGACTGCCTCTCGGCGGTTCCTGGAGTCCGGATGAAACCCTTGCTTTAAACACGCTCATCGGAGACAGGAAGGGGCGTTACCAGATCTGCGGGCCGAACGCCTTCAACCGCTATGGCTTTGACGACCAGATCCCCAACCGGGTCTATGCCTACAACAACCGGATTTCTGGTGACCGAACCATCGGAGCGATTGAACTGACCTTGATCAAGGTGGCGGACGGACGGCTTGGCGACACGGAGGAGATACAGACAGTGGAGGGCCAGGCCGCCGTTTACGGATCGCGGGTACGAACGCTGGTGGATGCGGTGTATGACTGGTCCCGATTCAACAGCCTGCCCCGGGCCTATGATTGGATCCGGGGAGAACTGGCCGTGAACCGTGTCGGCGCGGCGGAGCTGGTGGTCGTCGCCCTGCGCTACGGCGACAAGGGAATGATCCGGCGGATCGGGGCGCTGCTGGAGATGCAGGGTGTGGAGACGGGTCTGTTGCGGAAACTGGAAAAGGCCTTGGAGCCGTCCACGGGGCTGATCCCGTGGATACCTACCAAACCGAAACGGGGAAAGATCGACCGCCGCTGGGGGGTTGTGCTGAATGAGCATTCATGAAGATCCCGCCCGGTTTAGGGAGGCGATTCGCTTCACATCGGCGGAAACCCTGTTTCTCCCCCGCCTGATCGAAAAAGATTACTTCTGCACCCTGTTGCTGGGCTACTTGTCAGCAGCGGACGGTTCACTCGTGTTCAAAGGCGGGACCTGTCTGGCAAAGGTCCACGCCGGATTCTACCGTCTCAGCGAGGATCTGGATTTCGTCATCTCAACGTCCCATTCCGCCTCCCGATCCGAACGCCGCCGCCTGGCGGAAGGGCTCAAAGCGGCCATCTCGCAGCTTCCGGGTAAAATGAGAGCCTTCCGGATCGTCAAGCCGCTTATGGGCGCAAATAACTCGACTCAATATGTCGCAGTCGTTGGTTATACATCACTGATCAACCAACAAGAGGAAACGGTCAAGATCGAGGCGGGGTTGCGCGAGCCGCTCCTAACGTCCGTATCGATCGGCGAGGCCCGGACGCTCCTCCTCGATCCAGTAACGGTCAAACCGATACTGCCGGCCATACCGGTGTCGTGCCTTTCCTGGAGCGAGTCGATGGCCGAAAAGCTACGGGCGGCCTTGTCGAGGAGAGAGGCGGCGATCCGGGATTTTTACGATATCGATTACGCCGTGCGAAAACGGGGTTTTCTTCCGCTAGAATCAACCATAACGGAACTGGTCAGGCAAAAGCTCGCCGTGCCGGGCAATGAACCGGCTGACCTATCTGAGGAACGGTTGGTTGCACTTCGACAGCAGCTTCAAACGGAATTGAAAACAGTGCTGCGCGAAAAGGATTTCCGGGAATTCGATCTGGAGCGGGCCTTCCGGATCGCGAAGGATGTGGCTGCCATCATCGGGTGACAAACCATGATCACCGACATCAACAGCGAAGACCGATTGATTCAGAAGACCTTTGCCGACCATCTGCATGATCATCTCGGCTGGGAGAGCGTTTATGCTTACAATACGGAGACCTTCGGACCGGAGGGGACACTGGGGCGAAACAGCGAGCGGGAGGCGGTCCTGGTCCGGGATCTCCGGGCGGCCCTGGCGCGGCTCAACCCGGACCTGCCGGCGGCGGCCCGTGAGCAGGCTGTCGAGAAGCTCACCCGCATGGACTTTGCCCGGTCGCTCTTGCAGCACAACCGGGAGTTCTATGGCTTTATCCGGGGCGGTGTACCCGTCGATTGGCGGGATGGATCGGGCGAAACGCGATATGCCCACGCCAGTGTGATCGATTTCGGCAACGGCCAGGGAACGGACGGCCAGCCCAACAACCGCTTCCTCGCCGTCCGCGAGCTTAAACTTCAGGGCCTGCACGTGCCCCACTACAGCACCCGCGCCGATCTGGTCTGCTTCGTCAACGGCCTGCCCTTGGTCTTCATCGAACTCAAGGCAGTCTACAAGAACATCCGGGCCGGATTCGACAACAACCTTTCCTGGTATCTGGACCCCAACGTCGTCCCACAAGCCTTTCATCACAACGCTTTTCTCGTCGTAAGCAATGGGGACAAGGCCCGCTACGGTTCTATCACAAGCAAATGGGAGCATTTTGTCGAGTGGAAACGCGATGCGGAGACACAAAAGGGGCGCGTAGACGCCGAAGCCCTCCTAAACGGAATGTTGAGCAAAAAGCGGCTCCTCGATCTCGTCGAAAACTTCATCCTTTTTGACGACAGCCGCACCGGGGGAACACGGAAGATCGTGGCGCGCAATCATCAGGTTCTGGGGGTGAACAATGCCGTGGCCTCCGTCCGGCGGCAGGAGGAGTTGAAGAGACGCTATCCGGAACGGCTGACAGAGCGGTCCGTTTACCGGATGATCCCGGAAAGGCAGCCGAAGGCAAAACCTGCGACCGAGGAGGAGATGGTTTTACCTTTGGCGGCTGAGGCCGGTCATGGGAATGCAGACTCGTCCCGGAAGGACGGCTTCATGCTTCCACTCATCGAGCGGTCGCACCCGGACCTCGGGCGGTTGGGTGTGTTCTGGCACACGCAAGGCAGCGGGAAGTCCTATTCGATGGCCTTTTTCGCCGAGAAGGTCCGCCGCTGCATTCCCGGGAACTTCACGTTTCTGGTGATGACCGACCGCGAGGATCTGGACGACCAGATCTGGCGCACCTTCATTGGCTGCGGGGTGACCGACGAGAAGACCCCTCGGGCCGGTTCGGGCAAAGAGCTGCATGAGATCCTGAAGGGCGATCCCCGTTTCGTCTTCAGCCTCATCCACAAGTTCAATCAACCGGTCACTAAACCCTACAGCGAGCGGGATGACATCATCGTCGTTTCGGACGAGGCGCACCGGACCCAGGCGGGCAAGTTTGCCCGGAACATGCGGCTCGCCCTGCCCAATGCTGCATTCATCGGCTTCACGGGGACGCCGCTTTTCAAGTACGACGAGCTGACCCGCCGCATCTTCGGCAATTACATCTCACGCTACGACTTCAAGCGCTCCGAGGAGGATCACTCCACCGTCAAGCTGATCTACGAGAACCGCGGCGAGAAGTTGGGGCTCGCCCGGCTCGATCTGAACGACAGGATCGCCGAAGCGATCGAGAAGGCCGAACTCGACCCGGATCAGACGGCGCTCCTGGAGAAGCTCCTCGGCAAGGACTACGAGGTGATCACGGCCGACGACCGCCTCGATAAGCTCGCGGCCGATTTCGTCGAGCACTGCTCCACCCGCTGGCAGACGGGAAAATCGATGTTCGTGTGTATCGACAAGATTACCTGCGCCCGGATGTTTCAACAGATCGAGCCGCGCTGGAAGGCCAAACTCGCCTGGCTGAAGGCGCTCATCCCCATCAGAGAAACGGCGCTGGCCGTGGCCGCTGATCCCGATGCATGGGAGCGCCTCTGCCAGGAACTCGATAAGCTTCGAGCCCAGGTTCAGTGGATGGAAAGCACGATCATCGAGATCATCATCAGCGAGGCGCAGAATGAGGTCCGTGACTTCAAAAGATGGGGTTTCGACATCATTCCGCACCGTACTGTGATGAAAACCGGCTTCCAGACACCCGACGGCAAAAGGGTGGCCGTGGACGATGCCTTCAAGGACCCACAGCATTCCTTCAGTATTGCCATCGTGTGCGCCATGTGGCTGACTGGTTTTGATGTGGAGTGCCTGGCGACGCTCTATATAGACAAGCCAATGAAAACCCATAGTCTCATGCAGGCCATCGCCCGTGCCAACCGCGTCTATCCCGGCAAAGACTGCGGGGTCATCGTTGACTACAACGGCATGCTCAAGAGCCTCCGCGAGGCGCTGGCTCAGTATGCCCTCGGAGAGGAGGAGGACGGCAGCGGCGGCACCATCGTGGCCCCGATCGAGGAACTGGTGGCGGCGCTGCTCCAGGCGATCGAGGCCGCGGAGAATCACCTGCTGGCCCTCGGTTTCGACCCGGTCCGGTTGCGCGGCGCTACCGGGTTTGCCCGGATCGAGGCGCTGAGGGATGCCGTGGATGCGCTCTACACCTCTGATGAAGCGAAGCGCCGATTCGAGATCATGGCGCGACAGGTGTTCATCCGCTTTAAGGCTCTGCTGATGGAGCCGGGTGCCTTTGCCTATGCGGAGCGGCACGACAATATCGAGACCATCTACAAGAAACTGCAGGAAAAACGCGACACGGCCGACGTAACTGAGGTCCTTAAGGCGCTGCACCGGATCGTCAACGAGGCAATTCGGGCGGCGGCGCCCGGCGACGACCACGCCGCGGGCCTCAAGGTGGATTTGAGTCGGATCGACTTCGGAAAATTGCGGGATGAATTTGCGACCAAGGTGCGCCGGAAACACGCTGCGCTGCAGGACATCCGAGATGTCGTGGAGCAGAAGCTCGCGCAAATGCTCGCCCGCAACCCGATGCGGATGGACTACTACAAAACATACCAAGTGATCATCGCCGACTACAACCGAGAGAAGGATCGAGTGACGGTCGAAGAGACCTTCGCGAGGCTGATGGATCTTGCGAGCCGCCTCGACGCCGAGGAGCGGCGGGCCGCGGAAGAGGGACTGAGCGACGACGAGTTAGCTCTGTTCGATCTCCTGTTCAAAGATCGAATCAGCAAGGCCGATCGGGAGCGGCTCAAGCAGGCCAGCAAGGCGCTTCTGGCGTCCATTGAGGATTTGCTCCGCCCCATGCCCGGCTGGACGCAGAACACAACCACGCAGGCCGAGGTCAAAGTGTTCATCCTCGATAGCCTGTGGCGTTCATTGCCGCACCCCCAGTTCACCGATGAGGAGACTGAATCGGTCGCGGATCGAGTTTACGACTACATCTGGCAGCGAAGTGCCAGAGATCATGATTTTATAGCGGCGTAACGTGATAAAAAGGATCGTCATCATTGCGAACAGTTATGGCTTGTGCTATCGAATCTCGATCTCATCCTTGATCATGAAAGTACGCGTTAACCGGATGAACCAGAAAGGAGATGAAGCGACAATGCGTTACCCCACCGTGTTTCAACCCTGCAGGATCGGGCGCCTCACCCTCAAGAACCGTCTGGCCATGTCCCAGATGACGATGAACTACGCCACGGAAGGAGGTATGGTCACCGATAAACTGATCGCCTACTACAGGGAAAGGGCGAAGGGGGGAGTCGGCCTGATTCTCGTGGAGGGGACCTACTTCACGCCTGAAGGCAAAGGGTATGTCCGGCAGATCGGTCTCGACTCGCAGGAGCATGTCGAGGGGTTGAAGAGGCTGACGGACGCCATCCACGGGCTGAAAAACGATACCCGGATCTTTCTCCAGATCCATCATGCCGGAGGGAGGGCTTCCTCGAAGGTCACCGGGCTTCAGCCGGTGGCCCCATCGGCCGTTCCGCCCTATCCGGGGGCGGAGACACCGCGGGCCTTGACAAGCGATCAGATCGCCGGCCTGATTGAGGCGCATGTCGAGGCGGCCGTCCGGGCCAGGGAGGCGGGATTCGACGGCGTCGATATCCACTGCGCCCACGGCTATCTCGTCCCGTCCTTCTTCTCACCGATGACGAATCACAGGACCGACGACTATGGTGGGGATCTGACCGGCCGGACCCGTTTTCTTCTGGAGACCATCCGGGGGATCCGAGAACGGTTGGGAAAGGGGTATCCACTGACGATCAAGATCAGCGGGGATGAATACATCGAAGGCGGATTGGGCATCGGCGACATGATCGGCATCGCCCGGCTGGCCCAGGACGCCGGTATCGACGGCCTGATCGTCTCTGCAGGCACTGTGGGCGGGAAGAAGCTCGATGATCTGAACGAGGCCCACAAGGTGATGCGGACGCTTCCCATGATGACGCGAGCGGCTTGTCTCGTTCCGATTGCCGCGGAATTCAAGAAGGCGCTGCAGATCCCCGTCGTCACCGTGGGCCGG
>Ga0180732_1001435_pt1 | contig 14779 bp, 11 predicted proteins | sample KR11_01MetaG_FD_148674 | JGI IMG/M metagenome (GOLD analysis project Ga0180732, IMG submission 148674) | Groundwater microbial communities from the Olkiluoto Island deep subsurface site, Finland - KR11_0.1 MetaG | ecosystem: Environmental > Aquatic > Deep subsurface > Groundwater | place...
GAGCCAAACTTTATGCCACCCTCTCCAGTCAGGGTAGGCGTGGCTAGCCCCGGAGGTGGAAATACTACTTTAACTGATTACAGCACAACGGCTAATGCTACCAGCACAGTGAGCAATGCCACTGGCGCGGTTTCAGCTGGCGCAGGCATTGATTTTTCATTGGGCACAGCAAGCCAGAGAATTGTTGGTTATGTGGTTGACGCTTCTAATAATCCAATTCCTAATGCCGAGATATGGGGTTATAAACCGGGTGGCATGGGCATGGGCTCTCATACAATGTCTGCCAATGACGGCTCATTCTCTTTAAAAGCAGCAACTGGTATGTATAAAATAGGCGCTTCCAAGCCGGGAATGCCTTTTGCTCCGGAAAAGAAAGTTGAGGTTTTTGCTCACAGTAGTCAGTCCGGAGGTAGTTCTGATGGCAATACCGACGCTGATGTCTTATATGAAGGAGTTTTAATAGTTGATACTACTGGAGTTTTTTCTACTGCTTCAAATCCATTAGTTATCAGAATTAAGAAATCCAGTTACACTATTTCCGGCCGGGTAGCTGATTCTTCCGGCAATGTCATTGCTGGAGCAGCTGTCTGGGCATTTCAGCAAAATGCTCCGGGCAATTCTAATACAGTGACTGGTTCTGAAGGCACTTATACTCTATATGTGCCATCGTTGGGAACATGGACAGTTGAGGCAGATGCTCCGGGCTATGGATATTTGGGCAGCAGGAGTGTTGTTTTATCTGTAGCGGATTCTACTCCTTCAGGTCAGAACTTTTCGCCCTCTTTAACTATTGTTGAGATTTCTGGTCTTGTTTCCGGCATGAGTGATAATAGCGGAGTTAATATTTGGGCTGATAAATCAGACAACACTTATTTTAACAACAGCTTTACAGATTCTTCTGGAAACTTCACTATCCGTTTGCAGTATTCGGATTCTGTTAGTAGCAGCTATGATATTGGTGCTTGGTCTCCAGAATCCGGCGATATTGGCAAGAATACTATTGTCTTGAATACTTCCGGCGCTATTACATCAGGAACAACCACTTTCGCTATTGCTGGATTGAATACAATTACGATTAATTCTCAAAATAGTGCTGGCTCGGCATTAACTGTTAGTCAAATGTTTGTTGACTTTTTTGACAGCACTAATTATTTCGGCAAACATATTGATATAGAAAATGCCAATTCAGGCACGGCCTCTCTGCCAAACGGCACTTATGAGGTTCATGTTTATTCTCCCGGATTTACTCCAAGCGATTTGACAATTACTGGCGCTGGAATAGCCACCAGCACAGGCATAGCTGTTTTGACTGTAGATGGCGCGGAAGAGGTTAATATCAAACTACCGGCAACTGGAGGGGCTAATCTAAGAACAGTTTCTGGAACAGTGACTGCTGGCGGATCTAATGTGGGGGATGCATGGGTTTGGATGGATAAATTAAGCGGTTCCGGCGGAAGTTTTACTGGTGTTCATATGGATACCAGTACTGCCTCTAATGGAACTTATTCAATTTCTCTGCCTGATGGTTACTATATGATGGGCGTTGATAAACCTGGTTATACAGGACCCAATCCAACCGAGATTCAGATTAGCGCTGATTCTTCTGGCAACAATTATGCCTTGACTTCCAATAATTTGACTATTTCCGGCTATATCTTTATTGATGCTAACAGCAACAGCACTTATGATTCTGGAGAGGGCGTTGAAAACGCCTGGGTCTTTGGAGAGAAGCTCGGCGGCGGCTGGGCTGGAATTCAAACCGAACCAGATGGCAGTTATTCTTTGAGCGTGTCTGCTGGAGAATGGTCAGTTAGGGCTAGTTCAGAAAGATATCAAGAAGCATCGTATGTTTCTAATCCTATTTCCTCTACTGCCTCACCAACAGGCGTTAATATCCAATTGACCCAGACACAAACAGTTTTTGAGCAAAACAGCAAGCCGATGACTCCTGCAAATGGTGGCACTTTTGATGACAAGGCAAACAGCGGGGTCAAGATAGTAATGCCTCCTAATGCTTTAGGTAATGACACTAATTCAAGTCAAGTAACTGTTCAGACCAAGAATAGCGTTCCTAGAACTGCAACTAGAGCGCCTTTAGGAGGACAAGGCAAATCAATTTTAGCTACTGATAACTCCGGCAGGGCAGTGACTAACTTGAGCAGCAGCATTACTATTGAGATTGATGTAACTAAGTCAGATATTGATACAGCCGTAGCTGCTGGCGACCATGCTTTTAGTGATATCGCTAATATCACTAATGGCTATTGGGACGACACCAAAAATAACTGGGTGGATATAACAACTACTAAGACGGTATTGGCTGACGGCGCTTCAGTTGGTTTCGCTACTTTTGCCTCAAATATTGCTTCTAATTCAGAGACCTATGCTGATTATACTGTTACGCTGAAATCCACTACTGACCATTTGTCTGATTTTGCTCCTTTGGTGCCAACTAATGCCAGTGCTCCTGCTACTCCTACTGGATTGGCAGCTACTCCTTCTACTTCCGGCACACCAACTGTTGTCTTGGACTGGACTGCTAACAGCGAAGGTGATTTATCTGGCTATTTTGTGTACCGTTCTATTAATAACGGCAGTACTTATCCATTATTGGCTGACGCTGGTAATGTTCTTACTTATTCTGACTCAAGCGGTCTTTTTGCTAATAGCACTTATTATTACAAAATTTCTGCTTATGATACTGAAAGCAATGAATCATCCGCTTCCAGCGCCGTATCTGCTACTCCTTTGCCAGGGGCAGCAGCATCAAGCGGAGCAAGCGGAGACACTACTGCGCCAACTATTAGCGATGTAGAAGTGGTTGCCGGAGATACTGAAGCAACTATTACCTGGACAACCAATGAATCATCTGTTTCGTGGATAGTGTTTGGCACAACTACTAATTATGGACAAGAGGAGAAGGTGGTATCCTATATCACCTCGCATTCTATGATTTTGGATAATCTTTTGACAGAAACCGTCTATCACTATCAGATAAAATCAAAAGATACTTTCGGGAATGCGCGAACTGATAATGATAGAACTTTCACTACCTTAGCTCTTGGCGAGGAGGCGGAAGCAGTGGTTGCAGAGGGAGAAGAAGCAGAAACAGCGGCAGACGAAGATGTTGGCACAGATGAAGGAACAGCGATACCAATCTCTGAAATGACTACTGAACAGCTTGAAGCCAAGATATCGGAGATTATAGGGAAGATCGCCGAACTAAAAGCCGCTATAGCTCAAGTTCAAGGACAAGTAGTTATTACTGGTATTCCTGCTGATTTTAATTTTGCTAGAAATTTGGAAATAAAAATGGCGGGAGATGATGTGAAGTATCTTCAGATTTTGCTTAACAGTTATTCAGATACCCGAGTAGCTGAAACTGGAGTTGGTTCTTCGGGGTATGAAACAACCTATTTTGGTTCTCTGACCAAAGTAGCAGTTATTAAGTTTCAGGAAAAATATTCTTTTGAAACTTTAGCTCCTTGGGGGCTGACTCGCGGCACTGGATATGTCGGCTCTACTACCCGCGCAAAATTAAACTCTTTATTAGGCAAGTAGTTTTGTTTAACAGGGTTTTGACGGTCGTTTTTAACGGGTCGCACCCGACATTTTGTCGGGTGCGACCCGCACAAGAGACCCGCACAAGACAACAAGGCAAGGACGGTCCTTGCAATATTATGGATTTCATAAGATGAGTTATTCACAGAGGAATATAATGCCCCTGTGTTTTCATAAATTTTTTTATATGCTAAAATAATAAACTATGAAATTGGTTTTAAAAACCAAGTTGTTTTTGTTAATTGCATTGGCATTATTTGTTCTGCCGGTTTTTGTTTTTGCTCAAGATTTTTATATTGATTCAGATTATGATGAGCACGGAAGAGAAGAAATATCTACTGATTTGAAATACAGAAGCGATAATGCTTATTTCTATATTGAAGACAGTTGGTGGAATGGCCTATCTGCTAACGAAAAGGCGAACATAAATACAAAATTGGCTGATTTAGGAGAAGAATTTGATGAAATAATTTATCCCAAGCTTACTGATACTTATGGGACAGAATGGAAGCCGGGAATTGATAATGACAAAAGGATTACTGTGGTTTTTACTCAAATGCAGAATAACGCAGCTGGTTATTTTAGAAATATTGATGAATACAGGAGAATTCAGGCGCCAGAATCCAATCAAAGAGAAATAATTTATTTGAGCGTTGAAGTGCTTTTTAGCGATACAATAGAATCATATCTTGCTCATGAATTTACGCATTTAATTACTTTTAATCAGAAAAATCGTTTGCAAAAAGTAGAAGAGGATATTTGGCTCAATGAATTAAGAGCAGAGTATGCTCCAGCCCTGCTTGGATATGATAGTCCTTACGAGGGGACTAATTTAGAGAACAGAATTGATTATTTTATATCCAGCCCTTCTGATTCTTTGACAGAATGGAGATCAGAAGAAAGAGATTATGGAGTGATAAATATTTTTGCCCAGTATTTGGTTCAACACTATGGCATTGAAATTCTTACTGATTCTTTGAGATCTCCTTATATTGGGGTTGCTTCCATAGATTATGCCTTGGTTTTAAATGGCTTTGATAAGAACCTTAGCCAAATATTTTTGGATTTTGCAGTTGCTGTTTTTATCAATGACTGCGATTTAGGAGAAGAATATTGTTTTTCAGAAGAGCCATTGAATTATATAAGAATCGCGCCCAATCTTTTGTATCTTCCCTCAACCCAGCAAAGCAGTATGTCTTTGGTATATGCGATAAAACAGTGGTCTGGGCGTTGGTATAAGATTATAGGGGGCGGTAAGGGGCTTGAGGTTGATTTTCAGGGGTTATCAGATGAGGACTTTAATATAGCTTATTTAATTCAGAGAAATAATAAAGTAGAAGAAGTTGCGTTTTTAGAATTAGACGATGAACATAAGGGCACAATAGAGCTTCCTTATTTTAGCCAAAACAATCAGTCCCTGATTATTATTCCTTTAATTTCAAACAAAATAACGGGTTTTTCAGACAATGAGCCATTTTGGAGATTTAGTTTAGACATTAGAACCATTGAGAATGGTCAGGATTCTAATAATATAGATAATGGAGACGATGATAAACCAATTTCGGAATTAACAATTAAGGAGTTAGAAAAGAGAATAGGGGAGGTCATCGCATTGATTAATTCCTTAAAACAAGAAATAGCAAAGCTTGGCAATTGCTCAAGCATTAGTAATAATCTTTATTATGGGTTAAGAAGTAATAACCAGGTAAGGTGCTTACAGCAGTTTTTAAAAGACCAGGGCTTTTATCCAGAAGGCATTATTAGCGGTAATTTTCTGGGGCTAACAAAACAAGCAGTTATAAGATTTCAGGAAAAATATCATAACGAGATATTAGCTCCTCTAGGTATTAAAAATGGCACTGGATATGTTGGCTCAAGAACTAGAGAAAAAATCAATCAACTCTTAGCGAAATAAAATAATATGAAAATTTTAGTGACTGGAGGAGCTGGTTTCATCGGCTCGCATTTGGTTGACCAATTAATTATACAAGGCCACAAAGTGGTTGTTGTTGACAATCTTTCAACTGGTAAAAAAGAAAACCTTAATAAAGAGGCGATTTTTTATAATATAGACATTAGGGCTTCCGAACTTTCCCATATTTTTCAAGAAGAGAGACCAGAAATAGTTTTTCATTTAGCTGCTCAAATAAGTGTTAGAAATTCAGTTGAAGACCCTATGGCTGACGCGAATACAAATATTTTAGGAGCTTTAAATATTTTAGAAAATTGCAGAAAATTTGGAGTAAAGAAGATTGTATTTACTTCTACTGGCGGAGCATTATATGGCGACGCAGAGAAAATTCCAACTCCAGAGGATTATCCTGTTTTTCCTCTTTCCCCGTATGCGATTGCTAAACTCTCAACAGAAAAATATTTAGATTATTACTATAAAGTATTTGATATCCCCTATCTTACTTTACGTTTTGCTAATATCTATGGCCCAAGGCAGGATCCTTATGGCGAGGCAGGGGTAGTAGCTATATTTGCCAAAAAATTGCTTAAAAATGAAAACCCAATTATTAACGGAGACGGCAAACAAACTAGAGATTATCTTTTTGTAGAGGACGCAGTGCGAGCTGCTATGCTTGGACTGGAGGATAAGAATATTGGAATTTATAATGTAGCCACTGGCACTGAAATTTCCGTTGTTCAAATTTCTGATTTATTAAGCCAGGCAATAGGAGTTTCAATAGAAAAAAAATACTCACCAGCTAAGAAAGGGGAGCAACAGAGAAGCTGTTTAGATTGTTGCAAGATTAAACAAGAGTTGGGATGGGAGCCAGAATATAAGATAGAAGATGGAATTAGAAAAACAGTAGAATGGTTTAAAAATAATAATTAATATTTATGAAACCTTCTAAGGCAGTAATTTTAGCAGGAGGAAAAGCCACTCGACTTTATCCTATAACTCAAGAAATTCCTAAACCGCTTTTACCGATTGCCAAAAAGCCAATAATCAATTATTTGGTTGATTTATTTTTTAATCAAGGGATTACAGATATTGCTGTTTTAATCAATAAAGACAATAAACAGGATTTTGATTGGTGGAAAAAAAGATATTATCCAGAAGGAAAAATTATTTTTATAGAAGAAAAGGAGGCCTTAGGGACTTTTGGTGGCCTCCATTATTTAAAGGACTGGATTGGAGACGATCATTTTTTCTTTACTAATGGAGACGAATTAAAAGAAATTGATTTAGATAAGATGCAGAATTTTCATTTTGAGAAGCCCGGAATAGCCACTATCGCTTTAGTAGACGTCCCTAATCCTCAAGATTATGGCGTAGCCATTTGTGAAGAGGGAATGATTAAAGGGTTTTTAGAGAAACCCAAAAATCCTCCTTCAAATTATATTTCTTCTGGTCTTTATTTCTTCTCACCAGAAATTTTTAAATATCATCCAGGACCTAAATTTTCTATGGTAGAAAAAGACCTGTTTCCAAAATTAACTGAAGAAAACAAATTAGCTGGATTTAAATTTCAGGGCAAATGGACAGATTGCGGGACTTGGGAGAGATATGAAAAAGCACTCAAGGATTGGGGGAAAAATTAGGCCTTTTTTAAAAGATAGAGAGTAAAGATTGCTTTTGAAAAGAATAAGATTAAAAATAATAATTGATATTTATGAAACCTAAAGCAGTAATTTTAGCAGCTGGAAGGGGGACGCGCCTCTATCCAGTGACCATGGAGATTCCAAAGCCGTTATTGCTAGTGAATAAGAAGCCAATTATAAATTATTTGGTTGAGCTTTTCAATAAACACAACGTAGAAGAAATTATTGTTTCTGTTCTTTCAGAATATAGAGATGATTTTTTTTGGTGGAAAAAAAGATATTATCCAGAAAAAAATATTAAATTAATACCCATAGAAGAACCCCTAGGAACTTGGCGATGAACACGAATTTAGAAAATTTATTAGCTAAATTATTGAAAGAGGGAAACAACCGAAGAGTATTGGGTTTTAGTTAAAAATTGTCTTAAGGAAAAAGATTTTCAGCTTGAATTATTTAATTTTTAATCAATTTAAACCGTAATTAAAACAATAAAACGGCACAAGCATAATGAATGTTAAAAATATTATTAAGAACATTGCTTCAAACCCGAGCGCTTTTCTCTTTAGAAATTTAGGAACCAAGCAGACCATTGCTAAGAATACTTTTTGGCTGGCTGTAGCCGAAGGAGTAACCAGATTTTTGAAACTCTTTTTGATTATTTATGTTGCCCGCATTTTAGGGGCTACTGAATACGGAAAATTTACTTTCGCCTTGGCTTTTGTTTCTTTGTTCGCCATCTTTTCTGATTTTGGTTTGTCCCCAATTGTTACTCGCGAATTTGCCAGAGAAAAAGAAAAAGAAAAATTTTTTCCAGCCCTTCTCTCATTAAAACTTCTTTTAGGTATAGGAACCTTATTTTTAATTTCCATTGGTTCCTTTTTTATTACTATTGAGCCGGAAATTCGAGGGATAATCTGGATTTTAGGGGCATATATTACAATAAGAGGCCTTACTGCAATTATTTTTGCTTTTTTTCAGGCTCGTCAACGAATGGAATATGAGTCCTGGGCTGGAATTTTACAGGCGCTAATAGTCACTGGGGCTGGGTTTTTTGTTCTTTTTAATTTTCCCTCTGTTAAGAATTTAAGCTTAGCTTATTTATTTGCAGCATCCATTGCTTTAATTTTTATTCTATTATTCTTTCATTTTAAAGTTTTTCCTTTACATTTAACTTTGGATAGATCAGTTTGGAAAAGTTATTTCGCAATGTCTTGGCCATTAGCTTTAGCTGGTATTTTCGGAACGATTTATAGCCAGACCGATTCAGTAATGATGGGATATTTGGGCCAAATTACTCAAACTGGTTGGTATAATGCAGCTTATAAAGTTATTGGGGTGGCAATGATTCCCGCTGGTCTTATTGGAGCAAGCTTTTATCCGGTTTTAAGCAAATTTTTTAGAGAATCAAAAGAGAAACTCCAAAATGCCTGGAATCATTACACTCAAGTAATAATTTTTATCGTTGTACCCTTAGTAATAGGTGGCATTGCTTTGGCTCCAAGAATTATTGATTTCATTTATGACCCAAGCTATTTCCCTTCTATTTTAGCTTTTCAAATTTTATTAGTTACTGGCGGGATTATAATTCTAACTGCGCCACTTAGCAACGCTTTAGTTATTTCAAATCAGCAGAAAAAACTTTTCTGGGTAACGCTATCTGGGGCAATTTTAAATATTGGATTAAATCTAATTCTAATTCCTAAATATTCTCTTTACGGCGCAGCTTTTACCACAGTTATTACTCTGTTTTTAATTTTCTTTTTACTTGTTAGAATGACTTTAAAGCTGACCCCGATTAAACCTTTCAATTCAAGAATATTTTTAACTTTTTTTATCTCTTTGATTAGTGGTCTGTCTATGTATTTCGTGATTTCTAGTCCAAAGATTTATAATCTTAATGTTTTCCTTAGCGTCATCACAGGAGCCCTAATTTATTCTTTTATATTTTTTATCTGTAAAAAAATAATAAAATTTTAAAAATTATTATGCAAATTGTAGTTTTATGCGGAGGACAGGCCACACGGCTTTTTCCCCTGACAGAAAAAATTCCAAAATCAATGCTCAAAATAGCAGAAAGGCCCTTTTTAGAGCATCAGGTTGAATTATTTAAAAAAAATAAGATTTTTGATATTGTTCTTTGTATAGGCTCTTTTGGAGAGCAAATTGAGAAATATTTTGGTGACGGAAAAAAATTTGGCGTAAATATAAAATACAGCAAAGAAAAGGAACCATTAGATACTGGTGGGGCGCTGAAAAACGCCAAGAACTTGCTTGATGATGAATTCTTTATTATTTACGGCGATTCCTATCTCCTGATTGATTATCAAGAGGCATATGATTATTTTAAAAAGTTCAATAAATTGGGTCTGATGACAATCTATAAAAATTATAGAAAGATTGAGCCAAGCAAAATTATAGTCAAAAATAATCTTATTCAAAAGTTTGACAAGGATAATCCTAATCAAGAGGGGATGATTCATACAGAGTTCGGCTTAAATATCTTTAAAAAAGAAGTTTTAGATTTAGTTCAGGAAAAAACTTTTCCTATTGGTAATTATTTTAAGAAACTAATAGAGAGAAATGAACTTTTGGCTTACGAATCTTCTCAAAGGTTTTACGAGATCGGTTGTCCATCGGGGTTAAAGGCAACAAAGGACCTTATAGAAACGAAAAGTCCATAGTTTACAAAAAAAATTATGTATGTTAGATTTTAATATACATAGTATTTAAACTTATGATTATTGTTAGAGCACCAATGAGAATATCAATTGGAGGAGGAGGCACTGACCTCCCTTCTTATTATTCTAAATTCGGTGGAGAATGGACTTCAGTTGCCATTAATAAATATGTTTACATTACAGTCCATAAAAGATTTGATGATAGCATTCGGGTATGTTATACAAAAACAGAAAATGTGAATAAGCCGGATGAAATTCAGCACCCTTTATTTAGAGAGGCCTTGAAATTATTAAAAATTGACGGAGGAATAGAGATTTTTTCTTCAGCTGACATTCCTTCAAATACCGGCCTTGGCTCTTCAGGGAGTTTTACTGTTGCCTTGCTCACTGCCCTGCATACACATTTGCAAGATATGAAAAAAGAGGGTCCTCTTTCCAAGACAGAAATTGCAGAGCAGGCATTTCATATTGCTACGGATTTATTAAAAGAGCCCTCTGGCAAGCAAGATGAATATATCGCTGCCCACGGAGGCCTAACCTCGTTTTCCGCTTCTCCAGAAGGGGGGGTAGCTGTTGAGCCACTTTATCCTGGAAAAATACCTCTTCAGGTTATAGATGAGTTAGAACACGATCTTTTGATGTTTTATACTGGCATTAGAAGAGCGTCTTCTCAAATCTTACAAGAACAAGCTCAATCTACTGAAAAAGGAGAAAAAGATATAGTAGATAATCTTAATCAAGTAAAACAAATTGGAATAGAAATCAAAAAGGCCTTGGAAAGAGGTGACTTAAATCAATTCGGAAAATTATTAGACATTCACTGGCAGGAGAAGATAAAAAGAAAAGGAACTTCAGACCCAAGAATTAATCAATGGTATAAAATAGCCAAGGAAGCAGGAGCAATTGGCGGGAAATTGATGGGAGCTGGTGGTGGAGGATTTTTCCTGTTTTATTGTGATAGTCAAAAAGAAAAATTAAGAAAAGCAATGGCTTCACAAGGTCTCATAGAAACGCCATTTCGCTTTGATTTTGAGGGAGTAAAGGTCGTTGCAAATTTTATATAATAATTTAAATAAATGAAAATATCAGAATATATAACAAAATATCTCTCGGAAACAGAAGAAATAGTAAAAAGTATAGATAAAGAAGCAATTGAAAAAGTTGTAAATGTTTTATTATGGGTGAAATCACAGAAAGGAAGACTTTTTTTCTTGGGAGTAGGTGGGGGAGCAGGAACTGGTTCCCATGCGGCTAATGATTTTAATAAATATGCCAAAATTTCCAGTTTTTGTTTAAGTGATAATGCCTCCTTGATAACTGCCCTAACTAACGATGAAAATTTTGATGCAATTTTTAAAAGACAATTAGAGATGCATAGTTTAACACCAAATGATTGTCTTTTTATTTTTTCTGTAGGTGGAGGGACAGAAACAACCTCCAAAAATTTAGTCGCAGCTATTGAATATGCCAAAGAAATTGGAGCTAAAATTGTTGGCGTGGTAGGAAAAGATACTGGAGCTACTGCTCAAAAAGGTGATGGTTGTATAATTGTTCCTTGTCCGGAAGAATCAAGAAGAACAGCTCATACCGAAAGTTTTCAGTTAATGATGGACCATCTAATAGTTTTTCTTTTAGATGAAATAGGAAATGAAATGAAGAATAAAGCTATTTTTTGGGATCGAGATGGGATCATAAACAAGGTGGTAACTAGAAATGGGGAAACATCTTCTCCTTGGAAATTAGAAGAATTTGAGATTTTATCTGATGTGAAAGAATGTCTAGAAATGTCTAAAGAAATGGGATTTCTAAATATAGTTTTTACCAATCAGCCAGATATAAGCAGGGGCAATTTAAGAATAGAAGATTTAGAAAAAATGCACAAAATTATAGCCGAGAAATTACCAATGGATGAAATTAAATTTTGTCCCCACGATAATCAAGATAATTGCTCCTGCCGAAAGCCAAAGCCCGGGCTTATATCTGAAGCAGTGGAAAAATGGTCTATTGATTTAGGGAAATCATATGTGATTGGCGATAGTTGGAAAGATATTGAAGCTGGTAAATCAGCTGGATGCAAAACATTTTTACTTAGGAGAGAATATAATAAAGATTTTCAAAAAGATTATGATTTTGAAATAAATAATCTAAAACAAGCGGTCAAAATCATTAAAAAATTAGATAAAAAATAAAAATATATGAAAATATTTATTGATTCAGCTGACACAGAAGAAGTTAAGAAATATCTTTCCGCTGGTCTTTGTGATGGGGTCACCACTAACCCGACGATCTGTTTAAAATGCGGAGTTGCTGGTGGAATGGAGGGGATAAAAAGAAGAACAATACAGATTGCTAAATTGATTGAACCTCGGCCAATGAGCGTTGAAGTGACAAGCGAGAATCCAGAGGAAATTCTTCAACAAGCAAGAGATTATGCTAAATTGGCTGAAAATATTGCAGTAAAAATTACTATTACTGACAGAGAAGGAAAAAGTTTTTTGCCAGTTATCCAAAAATTGGTAAGCGAAGGAGTGAGAGTTAATGTTACAGCTATGACTACTTTTAATCAGGCAATTTTGGCTGCCAAAGCAATTAAATCAGGGATGGAAGCAAATCCTGAAAAAGCAAAAACCCCTCATTTTATTAGTATTTTCGCTGGCAGAATTTCTGAAGAACAAGGAGTAGAGAGAGCTTTTAATGTTTTGAAAGAACTTAGAAATTGGCTTGACTTTCATCAATATAAAGGAATTGAAATTATTGTTGGTTCAGTAAGAACTCCAGAGAATGTTGAATATTGGTCCAGAACAGGCGCTCATATTTTAACTATTCCCCCTGAGGTCATAGCCAAATCATTGCTCGGAGCAAGGACAAAAGAAACAGTTGCCCAATTTATTAATGATGCTAAAAAATCAATGGAAGAACTCGCTTAAAGTATCACAGATTGTAAATGAAAAAGATAAATATCATAACCACAATTGGGATAGGAATAATTCTTATTTTTATCAGTAGCTTGATAATGTTTTCTGATAAGACAGAACAGCCAATTTCCCAAGAAGAAATTGGAGTTTCTCAAGAAAATGTTAAAAAGGAAATAGTTTTATTGGTTATTGATGATAGCGAAGGAACTCCAAGAACTTTTGAGGTAGAATTCAACGAAGAAGCGACTGCTTTTGATTTATTAAGAGATAAAGCAGAGGAATTAGATATTTTTTTAAAAATAAAAAATTATGATTTCGGAATTCTTATTGAAGCCATTGGAGATAAAAAAAATGGCCAAGATGGAAAATATTGGCTCTATTATGTTAATGGAGAGATGCCAATGATATCCGCTGATCAACAAGCGATAGAATCAGGAGATAAAATAGAGTTTAAATTTGAAAAATCAGCCTTTTAAATTATGAATATTTCTAAAAAGGGCAAAGCTATAAAACTTTTAGTTGCTTTAATTTTTATTTTAATAGGAATTTCTTTGAGAGTGCTTCCTCATCCTCCTAATTTTGCTCCGATTGCTGCAATAGCTTTATTCGGAGGAGTTTATTTTTCAAAAAAAATAAGTTTAACCATTCCAATTTTAGCTATGATGGTTAGCGATATATTCCTCGGATTTTACCAACCCATTTTAATGGCTTTTGTATACGGAAGTTTCATTTTATGCGTTATTTTAGGATTTTGGCTCAAAAAGCATAAGAAATGGCAGACAGTTTTAGGAAGTTCTCTTTTGGCCGGCTTGATATTTTTTCTTTTAACAAACCTTGCTGTCTGGGCATTTACTCCATGGTATGCGAAAAGCATCTCTGGATTAGTTCAGTGTTATTTAATGGCTTTGCCATTTTTTAGAATGACTTTGCTGGGAAATTTGTTCTATGTAACTATCTTTTTCGGAGCTTATGAAATAATAGAAATTTGGATTAGAGAAAAATTTCGAGTAATTGCAACAACTCCCATTTTTGTAAATGCAAAGATATGAAGATTACTTTTATCTCACTAATAGAAGATGTTTCTATACCGGGTCTGCGTTTTTTATCGGCCTTTATCAAAAAGGAAGGTCATCAATCAGAGATAATTATGCTTCCAAGAGTTTATTCTGAAGGGCTGAATGATCATGTCTCTTTTTTATATCCTTATCCAAATATTGTTCTTGAGCAACTTGTGGAAAAGTGTAGAGAATCTGATTTGATTGGTCTTTCTTTGATGTCTTGTCATTTTGATAATGCTGTTTACATCACTCGTTATTTAAAAAAACATTTATCTTGTCCAATCATTTGGGGAGGAATTCATCCCACTATACGACCATTGGAGTGTCTGGAACATGCTGATATGGTATGTGTTGGAGAAGCAGAATTAAGTTTGAGCATGTTGATGGAAAGAATATCTAATAAAGAGGATTGGAAAACGATTTCTGTCCAGGGCATATTAAAGCAAGGAGAAAAACTTGAGCAATTTCTACCAGGGTCTATTTTAGAAGACTTGAAAGAATTACCTCTTCCAGATTATGATTTAAAAGATCAATTTCTTTTATATAAAAACAACCAAATAGTTCGATTAGATAAAAATTTATTAGGCCACAATCTTTATATCTCCTATGTAACAACTCTTTCGCGGGGATGTCCCTATGCTTGTGCTTATTGTTGCAACAATGCTCTAAATAAGGTTTATGCAAGAAGAATGCCTATCCGACACAGACCTGTTCAAAACATAATAGAGGAATTAGAAATAGCAAAAAAATCTATACCAGGGTTGAGAGAAATAGTTATAACAGATGATGCTTTTTTCGCTCAATCTCAAGAGAGAATAGAAGAGTTTTCCGAAGAATATAAGAAAAAAATAGACCTGCCTCTTAAGGTTCTTACTACTCCAGTTACTTTTACATTACCTAAGGCAAGAGCATTAGTAAAAGCAGGGTTGTGTGCCACGGCAGTGGGCATCCAGTCGGCCAGTTTACGGACTAGAGCTCTGTATAATCGGTCTGATACATTAGAGCAAGTATTAGC